>Ga0208102_1000010_pt1 | contig 163829 bp, 126 predicted proteins | sample CryBogmetaGMA17M_FD_184549 | JGI IMG/M metagenome (GOLD analysis project Ga0208102, IMG submission 184549) | Freshwater microbial communities from Crystal Bog, Wisconsin, USA - MA17M (SPAdes) | ecosystem: Environmental > Aquatic > Freshwater > Lake | place: Crystal Bog, Wisconsin, USA...
GGGGAGGGTGTTTTCATCAAAAAAAGAAATATTTATTTTGACTAGCCCTGAAAAAAGTTTACAGGTTAATACGTAAATCCTGATACTGGTTTACACTTGAATACCGACATAAAAAAGACAGGTCAATCGACCTATTGGGATGAATAAAGAATTTGACAGGAATTTTCAGGAAAAGGAAGGATTGGAAGGTCGCTCCTGAAGGGCCCATATGAAGAGTCCATGAGATTTCCGTTTTTCGAAACTATACTTTTTAAGGGCTTTGCCCAGCCGTATGACGGCGCCGGGGGAGGTGGCGATATTGATGTGGGTCCGTTCTGTGATGAAATTAAGAATCTGTGCCGCGGAGAGAAATACTGTTGCCTCGGATATTGCAGCTTTCTCGAAATAGGTGAGCAGCAATTCTTCCTCTACAGTGTTTACTTGAAATTGCTCGTTGGATACGGAAATGGCATCAATTTCATTTTTATCAAAGTAAAATTTAAAACCCTGCTGAAAGAGATCGTAAGCCTGAGCGTAAACCATCTGCAGGTCGACGGAGTGCTGGTAATTGATGCAAAGGATTTCAAAACAAAGAAACCGGCGGGAGCCGGTTGAATCGGTGAGAAACTGGCTGGAATTGACCGATCCCATGAAGGAGGCACGGCGGGTAAATGCTTCGATGTGGTGGCCATAGGCCCGGCGCATCCGGATGGCTGATTTGGTAATAATCTCTTTAAAGGCACCTATCTCGGTGCGGTTCATGTTTTCGAGCTCATCCATGTTGATAAACATGCATTCGGCCAGGTGGATAAGGGTATCCTTGTTGTTGGGGTTAATGGTTCCGGAAAAAATGTAATCGTTCAATTCAGGAGGGCAAAGATTGAGCATCCAGGTGGTTTTTCCAACACCCTGCGCCCCAGAAAGAATAATGGCAGTATGGTTAACAGTTTTGTTGTCGAGGACGGCGGCGACAGTGGCTACCAACCATTTTTTAAAACATTTACACCATAAATCCTGGGAGGTGGTGTTAACAGTCTGGGCCAGTTGTTCGATGTAATCCGTTTGTGCATCCCAAAGTGGCAGGCGAAGGAAATAATCATGAAAGGGGTCATAGAAATTGCTAAAGTCTGAATACAAGATACTGCGCAGTAGTGTGGCAGAACATTTGAGGTTGCTTTTCAGGATTTCGCGGAGGAGGGAGTTTTCCTGGTAATCTGTCAATGGGGTGAAAGTAGCAGGCTGGGAATCGGGACACGGGACACGGGACGCGGGACCAATGGATGCTGAAATCTGCGTTTCAGGATACGGGAGTTTTCGGATTTCGAGTTTGGAGGTGACGATGTTGTATCGCAGTTGATAATGGCTTGAGAGGTAGGCTTCGATGGTATCGATCTGGTTTTTGCGCTTCTTTTTCCTTAGTTGTGATTCGTTGGTGATTTCTCCTGGGATCGGATCGGGAATGGATGGCGATAAATCAATTGGATTATTGGAATTCTTCTCGGGATCTGCATTGACTTTGGAAGAAAACAACTGATCAATATTACCAGCGCCAGGGTTGAGTACTGGTCCAGCTGAGTCGGACTGTGTGATTGTCGCTGGCGCTGTTTTGTATTTGGAGATTTCGAAGCCGCTGTCGCGGGCAAAATAATAAAGGGTTGAAATAGTGATGCCACTTCTCTTTGACTTCAGACACTTATCATACTGTTCGTCACATTCCTTCGGATTATATCCAGCATAAAACTGGCTCAGGCGATGAAACGAGGAGCGGCCCTCTTCCCCTAAGGTATCGGTAAGCGCGAAACCGATTTTGACCCAATCGTCGTATTTTGCAGTTAAGTCGATGCGCCGGGATTCAATCTGTGATACCAGTTTTTCGATGTCGTCTTCTACCAGATTGATAAAGGGTTTGAAAATAGCAGCGGAGGGGTTGAGGTAGAGCATTTCATCCCAGGAGACAAAGCATAGCCTGGTAATGTCTTTGCCGGATGGGTCGATTTGAACTGAGAAGGATTGATCATTGTTCCTGAGTTGTTCCTCATAAAAGGATTTGACCTGATTGAATACAACCTTATGATAGACCGGCCGGGAGAAAACCTTAACTAAGATTTTTAGACCGTTACCACTTGGACTTATAAAACAGGCATGGGTGTTGGGGATTTCCTCCACCCTGGTGCGCGTGGCACAAAGCTGGTCTTGCGTAAGTTTGTCGATATCGAGGATGATAAGGCCGGAATATTCCTTTAGGAATTCAAGTTTTCGGCCACCTTCAAATAGGCCGGAAGGAGTAAAGGCAGGTAAGGATCGTTTGGCATCGTTGTATTCATCGGTTTTGCCCTGCCGCAGCAGCTCTCGCAAAGCAAGGATCCGGGATTTGTATTTTCCGGAACGAATCTGTTCCAGGATCATGGATATGTCAAGATTTTCAACAACCTGGTTGAAGTTCCTGAAAATTGAAACTTTCATGGCTGTTTACCTCTTGTTTGAAGGTTTGTTATAATGCCGGTGAAGGTGTTCTTCAATATCGTTTGCCCGGAAGTAAATTTTTCCACCAATCTGGCTGAATGGCAGGATGCCATTATCCCGATAGGACTGAAGTGTACGTTTTGAAATTTTTAACAACTGACAGACTTCCTGGATATCGAGCCAAATCTCGGAGAGCTGTTTTGTGTTAATGCGGCCATCAAGTTTCTTATTGATGTTGTCCATTTTTTCCACTAACCTTCTGTAGAATTCCTCCATGTTTTCGATTGTTTCCATTTTTAAAGAATTTTAAAGTTTATGGAAGCAAAATTATATTCGTGAAAATCGTTTGGGTAGTTACTAAGTTTAGTAACCCCCGGGTGAAAAGGGGGAAAATAATAGTAACCCTTTAGTAACCCCCCCTGAGGGAATGACAAATAACGAGTGACGAAAGACAAATGAATCTACGATTTACGAGGTACGATTTACGATTGAATCGTGATACGTGACGCGTGACACGGGACACGTGAAGCAGGACCAGGATGTGAATACCGGAAGCAAAGGTAATGAAGGGAAGGGGGGGATTATTGGGGGATGTATTTCAGGATGCGTTCGCGTTCTTCGTTTATGAATTCCAGTGCATCCAATAATTTTTGATACCAGTAATCAAGGGTTGCCAGTTGGTGGTAGAAGTATTTGTTCCTTACTGAAGTCAAACTATTGGATTTGCAGTTTTTTGACTGTAAGTTGTGGGTCATCCAGTTTAAGAGTTGGGGGCTTTTGCGGTTTGGAACATCAATTATTTCTGACTTGACCAGCAAATAAAAAAAATATGCTTCCTGATCAATGGAGATCTTGAACTTTATTTTAAAATTGTCACTATCCGGCTTGCATTGACTAGATTCTGTGGTTTTGGTAAGACAAGTGCTTTTATAAATGTTCCGAATCAGGTTTACCTGGTCCTTGGTATTGTTGATTACCTGGAGCCAGACTTCCGTGAACTTTTGCGTTTTGTAGTGGACTACCGGTCCCAAAATACTCCAATCACCGATATTCGGACCCTCAAGCCGAGATTTTATGAATGATTTGACCGGACAATGGCGGAAACCACCCTCCAGTTCATCTTGCAGTAAATAGGATTCATCAACCACGATTCTACCCAAGGCATCAAGCTTTCCCAGGATATAATCGACCTGCGCATCGATGTGAGCCGGATTTTGCTGCTGGAGAAACACATCGACCTGTTGTAATGACACATCGGTTAGCGCGGTGAGCTTCCGATGAAAATCTTCCGGGGTTGTGGCATCATTCACCGAGCAGACAATAATAGTAAAGGTGTTGGGGTCTTCGGTTTTTTCTTTTTGAATCTGATACCTGATGGAGATATTCCTGCTTTGATCGATGAAAGGTTCGAACATTTCCTCGAAAAAATGCAGCGACATTTGGCGCAATGATTGCAGGGGCTGAGGAGACATAAGGTTGAGGATAAGGGGATGAATATCTGGATTGAACTGGCATAGCTACAATTTTGATAATCATGAAATAAAAGCAGGGAGTCAACGACACATATTCCTATAACCATCATAACCCTGAGAAGACAATTCTAACCTAAAACAAAAATTATAAGATTAGAGACGTTATACTGCTTAATCGGATTAAGGGGCAAAAGGTGATGGTGTTTCTAAAGGAGTTTATCAACACGTTTTTAACATAACAATATAAACGGCTTAGTTTGCCAAAACCGCGTCGTATTTGATATAGACCTTCTGCATGTCACGGTTTATTAGGTCATCTACAACCCTGGCATATTTTTTTGTCATATTGATACTGGCGTGGCCCAGCATTTTGGATACAACTTCAATCGAGATTTGGTTTGCAAGGGTTACAGTTGTTGCAAAAGTATGCCTTGCGGTATGGGTGCTGAGATTTTTCTCGATCCCTGATATGTCGGCAATCTCTTTCAAGTAAGCATTCATTCTCTGATTACTTGGTACCGGCAAAACACAACCGCGTTTCTGGCATACCGGATGATCTTTATATTTTTCCATCAATCGGATAGCCGGAGGTAATATGGGTACATGGCACCAGTTCTTTGTTTTCTGCCTTCTTTTCTTTATCCATTGCCTGTTATCCCTGAATTCAATGTCGGAATAAGTAAGGTTCTTGACATCAATAAAGGCCAATCCGGTAAAACAACAAAAGAGGTAGATATCCTTTACCACCTGGAGCCGTTCAATTTTGAATTCTTTTTCCATTAAGGCATTCAGCTCTTGTTCATTCAGGAAATCCATATCGACATCGTCTAAATGGAATTTGATGTTAGAGAAAGGATCTGATTTCATCCAATCGTTTGCCAGTGCAATGCGGATGATTTTCTTGAAATTCTTAAGATATTTAGTGGCCGTATTATGGCAACACTTGCAAGTAGTTTTCAGGTAAAATTCAAAGTCTTTGACAAACATTGGGGTTACCTCCTGCAGACACATGTCATCTCGTCTGTATTTCTGTTTGATGAAGTCTTCAACATGTTTGCAGCATGTGATGTACCTTTCAACCGTACCAGCTGCAAAATCGATATTGATCAGCAGTTTACATTTGTCGTTGTGTTCGCGAAAGACGGTCAGAATGGTCCGGGAGTCAGTATCAATACCCAGGTAACAGTTTTTCAGGCTATGTGCAGAGATGTGCTTTCCTTTCTCGTCCATTTCCCGTTTTTGTAAAAGCAGGTTCGCTTTGACAAGGGCCAGGTAAGAATTGATTTCTTTAGCATTTTTAGAAAAACCTTGGGCACACCCTCTTTCTAAATCCCATTCATCGGGTTTAATACTTTGTTGTAAGCCAAACTCTGCCCTTTGGCCATTTACCGTGATTCTTGCAAAAATTGGCACAGTGCCATCCTTTAGTTCTTTAGTCCGTTTTATGTAAAAAAGGACTGTGTAAGTTGCTCTTGTCATTGGATTGAAAATTAAGTTAACAAAATTAGTTACCAAGAGCAAAAGAATAAAATGTAAAGTAGTGTAAATCAGTGCAGAATATGCTAAATCGGTGGACTTGGAGGGAAAATAATTCAGTCCACCGAATAAGCCACTGAAAGTTTACCTTTGAATGCTTTATATTACTTTTGATAAAAACAAAAAACCACCAAAACATCAATGTTTTCAGTGGTTTTCGTTAACCTGCATTCAATCTAAGCGGAGAGACTGGGATTCGAACCCAGGATGCACTTTTGGCGCATACACACTTTCCAGGCGTGCTCCTTCGACCACTCGGACACCTCTCCCCGGTCAAAAGCGAAAAAGCGAAAAGCAAAATAGCGAAAATGAATGCTAAGACGTGGTTCCCGGATTCGCTTTGAGAGTGTAAAGGTAAGGAAATTTCTGATACATCAAACTGTCATCTCGCCGCGAAGGCTGGTCTGCAAAAGCTGTTTTACAGCCTGGGTCGAGAACTGGCAGCCGAGAAGGTACATCAGCTTCGTCACTGCCGATTCAGTCGTTATATCATACCCGCCAATCACGCCTATCCTGCTTAGCTCGGCGCTGGTCTCATATTTCCCCATTTCGACGGTGCCTCCCTTGCACTGGGTCACATTAAGGATGATTATGTCCCTGTCGGCTGACTCTTTGAGGGCGTCAAGGAACCAGGGCAGGGTAGGGGCGTTGCCCGCACCGAAAGTCTCAAGTATGACCGCTTTAAGTCCGGAGGTATGAAGGATAGCTTCCACAGCACATTTTGAAATGCCGGGGAACAGCTTAAGGATAGCGATGTTCTCGTCCAGCTCCTTAAGTACTTTGAGTCTCTTGAAATTCGGTCTCAGGATATGATCCCTGTGATATTTGATATTAACCCCGATTTCAGCAAGCAACGGGTAATTTGCCGAAATAAATGCCCCGAAATTTTCGGTGTTCAGCTTCGTTGTACGGTTCCCGCGGAACAACTTGTTCTCAAAACAGATCGCGACTTCAGGAACAATGGGAGTGTCGACTTCCTTAGATACTGCAATTTCAATGGAATTGATAAAATTCTCCCTTCCGTCGGTGCGCACCATCCCGATAGGCAGTTGGGAACCTGTGAAAATAACAGGCTTATTCAGGTTTTCCAGCATAAAACTTAGAGCCGAAGCAGTATATGCCATTGTGTCGGATCCGTGCATCACTACAAATCCGTCATAATTTTCATAATTTTCTTCTATGACTGTTGCCAGTTTCACATAGAACGACGGATTCATATTCGAGGAATCAAGCAGAGGCTGAAACGTCTGAAAATCGATCTTGCAGTTGAAATTCTCAAGTACCGGCAGGTACTTGTAAAGATTCTCAAACGACAAGGGCTTCAGTGAGCCTGTCTTTGGGTCCTGAACCATCCCGATGGTTCCGCCGGTGTATATTACAAGGATACTGGTTTGTCCGATCATAAGAAAATAGCGAAATAGCGAGGAAGCGAATTAGCGAAATTCATTCCCCTAACGCGCTGCCACTTTAAATAATTTCATTGCATTCCTGGTTGTGACTTCTGCAACTTCTTCCAAAGTTACGCCTTTAATCTCAGCAATCTTTGCAGCTATTAACGGAATATATGAAGATTCATTGCGTTGCCCCCGGTGAGGGACAGGTGGAAGAAATGGCGCATCAGTCTCTAAAAGCAGTGATTCCAGGGGCATTGCAGCAACAACCCCGGCAAGGCCCGATTTCTTATAGGTTATAACCCCGCCTATCCCGAGATAAAATCCCATGTTAACTGCTCGGGCTGCCTGGGCCACATCCCCGCTGAAACAATGGAAAACTCCCCTCAAACCTTGGCCGCTCCTGCCTTCCATGATATTCAGCGTGATCTCAATGGAATTCCTTGTATGAACCGCAACCGGCAGTTTGTACTCAACTGCCAGGTCGAGCTGAAGGCAGAAACCTTCCTTCTGTTCCTTTTCAAATGTTTTATCCCAGTAAAGATCGGTGCCTATTTCTCCGATACCGTAAAAACGGTAGGTTGCATCAGCCAGGTAGTTCCTCATCGTCTGAAGTTCCTCCAGGTAATTTTTACGGACCGATGTGGGATGAAGCCCTATCATCGGAAAACACAGCCCCGGCCAGCCCCGGCTTAAAGCGAGCATCGGTTCGACCGAGGAAGAATCAATGTTGGGAAGGAACATATACTTTACTCCCGCTTCCTCTGCACGGCAGACCACCTGGTCCCTGTCGGCATCAAACTCCTCGAGATAGAGGTGTGTATGGGTGTCGGTAAAAACGGGATTACTCAAGGTGAGCCACAATATCATCCACCGGAATATCCAGCATACAGCGGAAATGCTGCCTGGGGCATTCCCTGAAACCTATCTTGCTGCAAGGGCGGCATGAAAGGCCTTTGATTTCCGCCAGGTATGAATTACCATTATCTGAAGGCAGGTATGGGTACATCCCGAAAGCCGGGATCGTATTCCCCCATACCGAAACCATTTTCTTCCTGAAAGCCGCTGCAACATGCATAAGGCCGGTATCATTTGTAAGGACTGCGGATGACTGCCTCACCAGTGAGGCCGCCTGGTTCAGGCTGTACACTCCGCAAAAACTGACTGCGGGTTTTGAAACCAGACCGAGGATCTCTTCACCCCTTGCACTGTCCTCCTTACCGCCAAGTAAAATCACCGGCTTGTTCAGCCGGCTGATCACCTCCGCAATTTTTGAGGCAGGAAAGATCTTCGTGTTATGCTTTCCTCCAATGACCACTGCAATGTAATCCTGAAATACAGGCGTAACTTCATCAGCCGGCGTAATAAAATAATCAAGGCCACTGCCGTCGTTATTCACCCCCAGCTTTTGTACAGCCCTGAAATACCGGTCAACAATATGAATGCCCGGAAGGAAATTCCATTTGAAATTCACGATCAGCCATTTCCTGACGTTAAGTTTATTAAAACTCCCAGATGGCCTGCCCAGCAGGAGTCTGACATACTTTGAACGAAAATTTTTATGCAGATCGACGATATAATCAAAACGCTCGGCTTTAAGCCGGGGAATAATCTCATTGAAATTTTGATCATAGAGCCAGAGTTTATCAATGTAAGGGTTAGATTTCAGAACAGGCTCAAACCGCAGTTTAGTGAGAAAATGGACCCTGGCACCCGGCAGCTGCTGTTTCAATGCCCTGATGACCGGCGTCGTGAGAACTATGTCACCGATGGAACTAAAACGGATGACCAGGATCTTAAGTGCCATGATGTAGTTATAAATTCAAAAGCGAAAAGCGAAAGGCGAAATAGCGAAATAAATTTTCGCTTTTCACTTTTCGCCAATTCGCTACTTAATGAAGGGGTTATTCACCATCTCGTATCCGATTGTTGTCTCCGACCCATGTCCGGGATAAACAATTGTTTCTTCGGGCAATGTGAAAAGTTTGGTTTTGATGCTTTCCATCAGCAATTCATAATCACCGGAAGGCAAATCGGTGCGGCCGACGGTATCCCTGAACAATACATCACCGGTGATCACAAAGCCATCCGCAGAATTGTAGAAACACACACTGCCGTCGGCATGGCCGGGAGTATAAAGTGCTTCCAGTGCAGAAGTTCCAAAGCTGATTTTATCACCATCCTCAAAATAAGACAACGGCCCGGGCATCTCCTCCAGAATATATCCGAAGTTCAGGCCAATATCCTTTGCCTGGGTGAAAAACGGCTGGCCTGCCTTGTGGTACTCGGGACGGATCCCATACTTCTCAAAAACAAACCGGGTCCCCAGTATATGGTCTATATGGCAATGAGTATAAATATTTCGGACAATCCTGAGCCCGGAATCGGAAATAAAATCAGACAAACCCTGCTTCTCGAAAGGTTCATAGCAGGCAGCATCTACAATTACCGCCTCTTTGGTCTCATCGTAAAGTACGTAGGTGTTGACCATAAATGTGTTGAAGGAAAAACGTTCTATATGTATCATGGGATATCAAATCTTTGCAAAGATAGGAAATAGCCGCTATTGCAAGCTGCAACTAAAATAATCGTAATTTAGCGACCCGTTAACTTCTTCTGATCAATTAATATGCCGGCTGCAGATGCAACTCGTGAGGGATTATTATGGCGCCTCCTCGTGCGGTACGGTTTTATTTTATTTCTGTTTGGAAGCCTTTCTTCTGCCGGACAATTTTACAGCGGATCACAACTCAACTTTGGCAAATCCAGGGTTCAGTATAATGATTTCCTCTGGCTCTATTTTAAATTCGAGAAATTCGATACGTATTACTATCTGAATGGAAAAGAGCTGGCTCAGTATTGTGCCCAGTATACCGACAAACATATGAAGGAGATCGAGCTGGAGCTGCAGTCGAACCTTGAACAGAAGATCCAGTTCATTATCTTTAATAACCTCAGCGACCTCAAGCAGAGTAATATAGGGATTTATGGAGATTGGGATTCCTATAATACCGGAGGCGTTACGCGCATTATCGGGGGAAAGGTTCTGATCTATTTCGACGGCGATTACAGTCATTTTGACCAGCAGATCAGGGCGGGGATCGCCCAGGTGCTTCTGAACCAGATGATGTATGGCACCGGAATAGGCGCTCAGATCAAGAACAATGCATTATTTACGATGCCTGACTGGTACATGAACGGCCTTATTTCTTTCATTTCCAGGCCCTGGGATTCGGAACTAGACAATACAGTGATGGATGCCGTGCTGAATAAAAAACTGGTTAAGGTCAACAGCCTCACCGGCCTTGATGCAGCATATGCAGGCCATTCAGTATGGCAGTACATTGCGAAGACCTTCGGCGACGCCGCTATCCCGAACATCGTGTACATGACACGTGTGACCCGCAGCATTGAAAAAGGCTTTATGAACGTTCTCGGCCTGCCCTACAGCACTGTAGCGGAGAACTGGCTGAAATATTACCGGGAGCTTTATTCCAGGCAACTTGCACAAAGGGAAAACCCACCCGGAAATCCGCTGAATAAAAAAAATAAACCCGACAGGGTGTTTCGTCAGTTGAAAATCAGTCCCGATGGCAATACCGCCGCATACTGCACCTGGAATCTGGGCATTTACAAGATCTTCCTTGTTGATACTGAAACCGGAAAGAAGAAGAGAATATACCGCGGAGGTTACCGTCTTGCAGAAAAACCAGACTTTTCCTACCCGCTGCTGGCCTGGCATCCCGGAGGAAAAATCCTGGCCATCCTCGTTGAAAGGAAAGGGGAGGATTATCTTTATTTTTATAATACTGCGGATAAAAACCGTGATCATGTCGTGCTGTATGAGTTTGACAAGGTACTCGATATGTCCTATTCGGCTGATGGCAATTTACTGCTGATGTCGGCGGTGCAAAAAGGGCAGTCCGACATTGTCGTATATAATATTGCAGCCGGATCGCATGAGCAGCTGACAAAAGATATCTATAACGACCTGAACCCAAGGTTTATAAACGGTTCAACTCAGATCATCTTTGCCTCGAACCGTCCAAACGACACCATTAAATTTGATCCGGTTGTCGACATCAGTAAGATCCATTACAATAACGACATCTTTGTTCTTGACTACAAAGGCCATTCACCCCTGATGCGGAGGATCACCAATACCCCCGATGCGGATGAGATCCAGCCCAATTCCTGGATGGGCAATTATTACTCCTATCTCAGCAACCAGAACGGTGTTTATAACAGGTTCCTCGCGCGTTACGACAGCGTAGTTTCTTTTGTGGATACAACCACGCATTACCGTTATTATACGACATCCTACCCGGTGACAAATTATTCCATGAATATTCTCGAAACGGATATTTCACAAACAGCCGGAAGGTATGCCGAAGTGGTTTTCAGGAATCAGAATTATAAGATGTACCTGCGCGACCTTGTAAAACCGCAATTCCTGGAACCCGCCACCCTGGAACCTGCATTTTTCAGGATAAAGGAGATCGTTAAAGTTCCTGAGCCCAAAGCGAAACCGAACCTGGATGATACCCTTATGAAGCTGTTCAAAGAGCAGCCTCCCCGGGAACCCGGTCATTCAAGATTTTCCACGGTGAAAGTCAAGGCAGCGCCGAAAAAGAAAACGGGAGATGCCGACTCTGTGTCGATGCAGCAGCTGCAGCTGATGGCCCTGGCCATGTCGGATACTTCGAAGAGAGGCGTGATCGGGCGGCAGGCAGGCCCGAAAAAAGACACACTGAACAAATACAAAAACGCCAAACAGCTTAATTATAATGTGGAATATTCGATTGACCAGATGGTGACCCAGATTGATTTTACATACCTGAACTGGGCTTACCAGCCTTTTTCGAATTCCAGTTCTCCAATCTATATCAATCCGGGCTTTAATGCACTGTTTATGGTTGGGGTGACCGACCTGATGGAAGATTACAGGATTACAGGAGGGGTAAGGCTTAACTTCAACCTGGTTAACAACGAGTATATGCTCTCTTATTCCATATTCAAAAAACGCCTCGACCACCAGATCATTTTCCACAGGCAGTCTGTGGAAGAATCTTCCGATTATTCCATTATCCGCCACCGTATCAATGAACTCTATTATATATTAACGTATCCGTTTAATCCGGTGTTAAATATCAAAGGCACGGCCACTTTCAGGTATGACCGTGCAGTATACCTCTCGACGGATCTGTATAATCTCGCGACACCTGATAATAACAGGCTTTGGATCAGTCTGAAGGGAGAGCTTACCTATGATAACACGAGAAACCTCGGCCTGAACCTTTACCAGGGGACAAGGTACAAGGTTTTTGGTGAAGCCTATCAGCTGGCCCAGGACAGGGGCATACAATGTTTCGTGCTGGGGTTCGATATCCGCAATTACCAGAAAGTACACAGGACCCTCATCTGGGCTAACCGTTTTGCTGCAAGTACCTCGTTTGGAACCGGAAAGCTCGTTTACTACCTGGGGGGGGTGGATAACTGGTTATTCCCGAACTTCAACACCAACACGCCTGTGGCCCAGGACCAGAATTATGTATTCCAGACCCTGGGAACCAATATGCGGGGTTTCGACCAGAACATTCGTAACGGGAACAGTTTTTTTGTATATAATACTGAGCTCAGGATGCCTGTGTTCAGGTACTTTTTCAACCGGCCGATACGCTCCGATTTTCTGAACAACTTCCAAGTCGTGGCTTTCGGAGATGTTGGGACAGCCTGGACCGGTACCTCCCCATGGTCGGCCGACAATCAGTTGTATACACGCTACATCTACAGGAAACCTATGTTTATAAAAGTCGAATCGATCAAGGATCCCATTGTGGAAGGCTTCGGATTTGGACTTCGTACCAGGCTGCTGGGTTATTTTTTACGCGGCGACATGGCCTGGGGGGTGGAAGACGGCCGTATACTGTCACCCGTTTTTTATTTTTCACTTAGTCTTGATTTCTGATGGAACATGGGATAGAAAACCGGGTGTTGACGTTTATCCGCGAGCATCATATATTTACGCTCGCCGTAACCCGTGATAATAAGCCCTGGTGTGCAACCTGCTATTATGTGTACCTCGAAGAACTTAATTTGTTCGTATTTACATCGGGCCATGACACAAAACATATAGCAGATGTGGTCGAAACGGGGAATTATTATGCTGCAGGCGCGATAGCCCTGGAAACTAAGATGACAGCTAAGATAAGAGGCTTGCAATTCGCAGGTTTTATGAAGGAACTTCGTGGGAATGATCTGAAAACAGCGAAGTCGGCATACTTAAAAGCCTTCCCTGTGGCGCGGCTGGCCAGGCTCCACCTCTGGGGCCTTGTCCCGGATATCATAAAAATGACCGATAACCGGCTCGGTTTTGGGAAGAAATTATTGTGGCAGAATAATGAATTGTAAATCAGGCAGTTATAAATTATTAAATGCTAATTGGGTTGCTTTCAGTAATTTAACAATAACCTCCCTTTTTCTGTTAATAACTATATTGGCAGGCCCTCATTCTTCGTTGTATATTGCCCCTTCGAAAAAACGGCCCCAATAAAAGTTTATCTTCCAAAGGGCCAAATAATTGTATAAAAAGTATAAACAATATAACCTGTTTGAGCATGGAAGTTACCCCCATCGTCCAATCAATCCAGGATCAAAAAGCTACTCATTATACCGATGTATTGGCAAAACGAATCCGGCCTAAAATTTCAGCAGATGATTTGGAGATGAAAAACAAAGCAGAGGAAAAGAAGAAGGAGGAGTCGGAAGTGAAAAAGTCAGACCATCCTAAAAAATATTCCCATCATGAGGCTGTTGAAAAGTCCACTGGGTATTTCAATGGAGATAATCTTGCAGCAAACGTCTGGGTGAACAAATACGCCCTGAAGAATTCTGAAAGCCTGCTCCTGGAACTTACCCCTGATGATATGCACAGGCGAATTGCCGGTGAGATAGCACGGATTGAAAATAAATACCCCAATCCGATGGGCGAGGATGAGATTTTCGAACTAATCAGGGATTTCAGGTATATAATTCCCCAGGGAAGCCCGATGGCAGGGATAGGCAACAACTTCCAGATCGGTTCCCTCTCAAATTGTTTTGTGATAGGGAATGAGGGCCAGAGTGACAGTTACGGCGGCATCATGAAGGTGGATGAGGAGCAGGTTCAGCTGATGAAACGCCGGGGAGGCGTGGGGCATGACCTTTCGCACATCCGCCCGAAGAATTCAGTAGTCAAGAACTCTGCCCTGACTTCAACGGGAATTGTTCCATTCATGGAGCGATATTCCAACTCAACACGTGAAGTGGCTCAGGAAGGAAGACGTGGCGCTCTCATGCTCAGTATTTCCATCAAGCATCCCGATGCAGAGCATTTTATTGATGCCAAGCTGGAAGCAGGGAAAGTGACCGGAGCCAATATCTCGGTTAAAATCACCGATGATTTTATGCAAGCAGTGATCGAAGACGGCGAGTTCACCCAGCAGTTCCCCGTGGAATCGAAAAACCCTACGGTGGTTCGCAAGATATATGCCCGTGACCTTTGGTCGAAGATTGTACACAACGCATGGAAATCCGCAGAACCTGGAATATTATTCTGGGATACGATCATTCGCGAGTCGATTCCCGACTGTTATGCCGACCTCGGCTTTAAGACCGTCAGCACCAATCCCTGTGGCGAGATCCCCCTTTGTACTTATGACAGCTGCCGCCTCCTGGCGATCAATTTATATAACTACGTGGATAAACCTTTCACGACTGATGCCAGCTTTAATTCGGAACTGTTCATCGACCATGTGCACAAGGCACAGAGGGTTATGGACGACATTATCGACCTGGAACTGGAAAAGGTAGACCGGATCCTGGATAAAATTGATGCTGATCCTGAGGCTGAGGATATTAAAGCCCGGGAACGGACGATGTGGCTGAACATCAAAAAGAAAGCCATTCAGGGCCGACGTACTGGTTTTGGCATCACCGCCGAAGGCGACATGCTGGCCGCTCTGGGAACCCGCTACGGCTCCGACGAAGCAACAGATTTCTCGGTGGAGGTCCACAAGCTCCTGGCGATTGAAGCTTACCGCTCATCAGTGACAATGGCCAGGGAGCGCGGGCCCTTCCCGATTTACAATACTGAACGCGAAAGGACCAACCCGTTTATCCTGAGGCTGAAGGAATCGGCTCCCGATGTATACGAAGACATGGTTGAATACGGTCGCCGCAATGTAGCCATGCTCACGATAGCCCCCACCGGTTCGGTGAGTATCCTCACCCAGACCACTTCGGGCCTTGAGCCGGTATTTGCCGTTTCATACAAGCGCCGCCGCAAGGTGAACCCAAACGACAGGAACGTCAAGATCACTTTCAAAGACGAAATAGGGGATACCTGGGAAGAATACAATGTGTTCCATCATAAGTTCATTACCTGGCTTGAGATCAACGGTTACAATACCGAAGAAGTTTCCCGCATGGACGAGAAGGAACTGAAGGATCTGATTAAAAAATCGCCTTTCTTCCGTGCTACGGCCAACGATGTTGACTGGGTGGCCAAGGTCAAGATGCAGGGAGCCGTCCAGAAATGGGTCGACCATTCCATCAGCGTTACCGTGAATGTCCCTGCCGATATCAAAGAGGAAATGATAGGGAACATATACGAAACAGCCTGGAAAGAAGGCTGCAAGGGAATGACCGTATACCGTGACGGGTCCCGTTCGGGAGTCCTTGTGAATCATGAAAGCAACAAAAAGAAGGAAGAAGTAACCGATTTCCAGGAAACGAAGGCACCTCATCGTCCCGAGCGTCTTGAAGCCGATATCGTACGTTTTCAGAACGAATATGAAAAGTGGATTGCGGTGGTTGGATTATATAACGGCCGCCCGTACGAAGTTTTCACCGGCCATGCCGAAGACTTCTGGATCCCGCAGTGGGTGCAGAAAGGCTGGATCGTAAAAACCCGGCCCGACGGCATGACCTCAAGGTATGACTTCCAGTTCGAAGACCGGCAGGGGTATAAGATCACGATTGAAGCCCTTTCCCGTTCATTCAACAAGGAATACTGGAATTATGCCAAACTTATTTCCGGAATCCTGAGGCACGGGATGCCTCTGCCTTTTGTTGTCAATATTATCTCCAAACTCCATTTCGAAGTCGATTCCATCAACACCTGGAAGAACGGAGTGGAAAGAGCTTTGAAAAAATTCATCCCCGACGGCACCCATGCCGTTGCCGGCGCCTGTCCCAAATGCAGCGACACCAACGGCCTGGTATACCAGGAAGGCTGCCTGGTGTGCAAGAGCTGCGGGTATTCGAAGTGCGGTTAATTGAAGATCGGGATGAATAACAGAATCTGAAAGTAGTGATGAGTGAAAGATCATTATGAAATCATGATTACCGGCTCTTTTCAAATTGTTAACCAGAATTTACAATGATCATTGCTATCGGGACAAAATTCATTATCCTATGCAGAAGATAAAGTTGTCATTAAACAGGATGTTATTGATTTTCCTGGCGTTTGGGATGTCAAACTTCAATGTATTTGCTGAGAGGAATGCTCCTGTTACAACATTTGCCACAAAATCAGCCTGTCCGGCCCACACTGCCATGATGCCAGTTACCGTTACAGGATTTACAAATATTGCGGCTGTTTCTCTCCGAATCGATTACGACCCAAGGGTTGCATCCTTCAACAGCGCAGTCCCGAATATGAACCTGAGCTCGATGATAGTCAATTCCGTGAATATCAGTTCAACACAGGCAAAACTTCTGATTGTTTGGTCTGATGTGACCCCCAGATCCCTGGCAGCCACAGATACCCTGGTAAAAATAACGATGAACTATATCAGCGGGTCCACAACTTTCGTATTTAACAATACATCAGGGGGCGGGGGCGATTGCGAATATGTGGATGAGACATATACGGCGATGAACGATATTCCTACGGCAACCTATTATATTAATGGAAGCATTGACATTCTTACAATCGGTACTCCGGGCCCGGTCACAGGCAGCAGTATTGTATGTGCCGGAGCAAGCGGGGTTGCCTACTCAATAGCGCCGGTTACCAATGCCACGGCCTATACCTGGTCCCTGCCTTCAGGTTTTTCCATTACAAACGGTTTGAATACCAATTTGATTACAGCTAATGCCGCAGGCACTGCAGTATCCGGAAATATCACCGTGACGCCTGCCAATGCCTGTGGTTCAGGTTCCTCTTCACCAAATTTTGCCGTAACAGTAAACCCAATGCCGGTGCCTGCCACAACAGGCGCTGCATCGGTCTGCATCGGAGCAAGCGGGCTCACTTATTCAACAGAATCAGGAATGACAGGATATACATGGTCTGTTTCTTCCGGAGGAACAATTACAGCAGGGGCGGGAACCAACACCATCATTGTTACCTGGAATACCGCAGGAGCTCAAACAGTAAGTGTTAGCTACACCAATGCCAATAACTGTACAGCGGTTACCCCAACTGTTAAGAATGTCACGGTAAATCCATTGCCTGTTCCTGCAATTACAGGCTCAACTTCGGTCTGCACAGGTGCAACGGGGATTACCTATTCGACGGAATCAGGAATGACAGGGTATACCTGGAGTGTTTCATCGGGAGGAACGATTACAGCCGGCACAGGTACCAGCCAGATCACAGTCAGCTGGAACACAAATGGCGCCCAGACTGTGAGTGTAAATTATACAAACACGAACTCCTGCACAGCAAGCGCCGCAACAGTAAAAAATGTCATGGTCAATCCATTACCTGTTCCGACCATTACAGGTTCCTCGACGGTCTGCGCAGGTTCAACAGGGATTAACTATTCGACTGAATCTGGGATGACAGCTTATGTCTGGAGTGTTTCATCAGGGGGAGCAATCACTGCCGGTTCGGGTACCGAACAGATCACGGTTAGCTGGAATAACCCGGGAGCACAAACAGTAAGTGCGAACTATACCAATGCAAACGGATGTACTGCAAGCACTCCAACAGTTAAGGATATCACGGTTAATAATTTATCCGAACCAACCCTGACTGGTCCATCAACAATATGTGCAGGCACTGCGGGAAACATTTATACCACCCAAAGCGGAATGTCAGATTACGCCTGGACAGTATCGGCAGGTGGTACAATAACTTCAGGAGGAACATCAAACAGCTCATCTGTTACTGTTACCTGGAACACCATAGGGGCACAAACAGTAAGTGTGAATTATGCCAATGCAAACGGATGTTACGCCATTAATCCATACATCTTTAACGTTACTGTAAATCCCTTGCCCGTGCCGGTCGTCTCAGGCCCTGCGGCTGCCTGTACAGGATCATCAGGGAACATTTACAGTGCTTCAACCGGCATGAGCGATTATCTCTGGACAGTTTCCCCCGGTGGCACAATTACTTCAGGAGGAACCTCCGGCAGCTCATCAGCTACAGTTTCATGGAATACTTCAGGGGCTCAGTTTGTAAGCCTCAATTATACTAACGATGACGGATGTACCGCTTTATCACCTGTTAGTTATGATGTGACAGTTTCTGCGAGTCCGGTGGCTTCTATCAGCGGGCCAGACAGTGTATGCCAAACGACCCCCGGCACATATTCAACAGAGGGAGGGATGTTAAATTATATCTGGACCGTTTCTTCGGGCGGAACAATAATTTCGGGACAGGGAACCAGTTCAGTGCATGTTCAATGGAATGATGCAGGCGCACAAACACTGAGTGTTATTTACTCCGGCGCCGGAGGCTGCAGTCCGTTAAACCCTGCGGTTTTGGATGTAACAGTCATTCCAAAACCAGCAATCCCCGTGGTTACAGTAAACGGAGATACCCTGATCAGTAATGCACTGAATGGGAATCAATGGTATTTCAGCCTGAGCGGCAACCAGGGCAATCCTGTCGCCGGCGCTACCGGGCAAAGTCACATTGCCCTGGAAACCGGCTATTACTGGACCATTGTAACCCTTACCGGCTGTTCCTCCGACACCTCGAATCATGAATATATGATTGGAGTGGGAATCAGTGAAAACAATAATAACCCGGGCGAACTTTCTGTTTACCCTGTGCCGAACGGCGGGGTATTTACGATAAGCCTGCAAACGATGAAATCAGGGAAAACAGATATCCAGGTGATCAATGAACTCGGATTAAGCGTTTATTTGGAACAAAATATTCCATTGACCGGATACCTTTCAAAAACGATTGATCTCCGACCTTTATCAACCGGCGTTTATACTGTAATCCTGAGTAATTCTGAAGGGAAAACAACAAGGAGGATAATTATCAGATAACATAAGGGGGAAATAATTTCTGAGGAGGTTATCCCAGACTGTCTCAGAAATGTTTCTTATGGTAATCGTAAGTCGTATTATCCCTGAGCTCTTTTATTTTTAAAGCGATAATCATGATGGCCTCCAGGTGATTCTGCCGGAACCATTCGATAGCCGCTGGTTTGGCATGACAGGCATCGGCAAAAACTATAAAAAAATCATGCTTGTTCTTATGCAGCCATTCATAAGCTTTAAGGTCTTCATCGATCGCGGCATCCAGGGCTGCAAGATGGGGAAATCCGTTCTTCATCAGCCAGGTTGTGGCTTCCTCGCTTCCTCTCACTGCATGTGATAAGGCGGCAAGTTCGGGATACCCGTTCTTCATCAGCCAATCAAGAATTTTTTTGTCTCCCTTGAGCGTTTCTTGAAAGGCCAGCCATATTTTGGGGGAATAATAGAGCATGGGGCGTTTAGCGTTATTGCGTTATTGCGTTTAGCGTTAAGGCGTGAAATCAATCAATCATACACCTTCACCTCAATCCCTTCCCGTCTTACTCGTTCTCCAATCCACTCCAGCTCTTCCCGGCTGATCTTTTCGAGATCCCGGGCCGGGGTTGCTCTTGCGATGGGGTAAATCATGACGGTTTTAGGGCGGATGACTTTAAGGTGTGCGATCCAGGCTTCCACTTCAAAGCTTGTCGTGTTATCGACCAAATGACCGTTTACGATTCCCCTCAGGAACATGGTCTGTATGATCAGCTTCCCCTTGAATTTTTCCAGGTCGCTTAACATTCGCCTGAAGTCAAAGGATTCAACCGGGTTATTCAGGATCCTGAAGGTTTCTTCAGTGCCGGCATCAAGTTTCAATATATTGTTATCAAGTTTTAGAAGGGCATTGAAAACCGACGGATCGTGGATGCGGCTTGCATTGCTCAAAACACTTACAACTGACCCGGGAGAAAACCGGTCCCTCAGCATCAGGGTGTCGTCGACAATCCCGCTGAACTCCGGATGCAGCGTTGGTTCCCCGTTACCGGCATAGGTGATGGCATCGGGCAGGTAATCTTCAGCAGCCAACTCTATGAGCTTTTGTTCCAGGAAAGAAGCAACCTCCAAACGGGAGGGCAACTCCATACCTTCCCGGGCCAGGGCAGGAGTCCATCCGCATTCACAGTAAATACAATTGAATGAACAAAATTTTCGGTGCAAAGGCAGCAGGTTGATCCCTAATGACAGGCCCAAACGCCGGCTGCGCACAGGCCCGAAAATTATATCATCAAACAGGAAAGGCATAGTTATTTATTAACACTGCAAAATTCTGCAATTTCGCCGGACTTACCTAAGAACGGGGGAAAATGATTATTTTTATTGCCCGAACGGATAGCCGGATTCCACGGATCTCAGGATTGCCGGCTGCAGGGTGGGTCTTGTATAAAAAGTAAAACCGGGATTTTGACTTCATTATCCGAAATAAAACAACCTGTAAAGGAGCATATCGAAAGCTTCGAAAAAAGCTTTATGGCTTCGATGAAAAGCCCGGTCCCGCTGCTTGATACAGTCACAAGATACATTCTAAAACGCAAAGGCAAGCAGATGCGGCCGATATTTGTTTTCCTTTCGGCAGGTCTTCACGGTCCGATCAGCGAAAGCACATATACCGCTGCTTCGATGATCGAGCTGCTGCATACAGCCACCCTGGTGCACGATGATGTGGTTGACGACTCAAACCAACGCCGGGGTTTCTTTTCGATCAATGCCCTCTGGAAAAATAAAATAGCTGTGCTGGTGGGCGATTACCTGTTGTCAAAGGGCCTGCTTGTAGCTCTTGAGAAGGATGAATTCCGCCTGCTGAAGATCGTTTCCGATGCCGTGAGAGAAATGAGCGAAGGGGAGTTGTTGCAGATAGAGAAGGCACGCAAACTCGACATTGAAGAAGGTGTTTATTTTGAAATCATACGTAAGAAAACGGCTTCGCTGATTGCTTCCTGCTGTGCCTGCGGAGCTGCAAGTACTACTGATGACCGGGACATTCAGACGGCGATGTGGCAGTTCGGCGAGATTGTGGGTACTGCTTTCCAGATCAGGGACGACCTGTTTGACTATCAAAAACATAATAAAACCGGAAAACCAGGCGGGGCCGATATCAGGGAACAAAAAATGACATTACCCCTGATTTATCTGCTGAATCTATCGGGCCGGGCCGAAAAACGCCACATCATCAGCACGGTAAAAAATCATCACAATGATCAGAAACGGGTTGCTGAACTCATAGCAAAAGTCGAAGCCATAGGCGGCCTGCATTATGCAAATGAAAAAATGCTCGAATACCGCTCACGGGCTTTGAAAATCCTCTCAGACTTTCCGGATAACGATTTCAGGAAATCACTTTACCAGCTTGTGATGTTTACAACGGAAAGGGAAAAATAACCTGCATGAAGCGCCGCATCATGCTTTCCTCAGCGTAAACCCGAAGGTAGTACCCACCCCGACGGTGCTGCGCACATTGATAGTCTGATTATGGGCTTCAATCAGATGTTTGACGATTGCGAGGCCGAGTCCCTTGCCTTTATTCGAGATTTCCCGGCCCCGGGAAGTACGGTAAAACCTTTCGAATACCCTGGGAAGGTCGTCCTGGTCAATCCCGACGCCGTTATCGGTGATCTCTACCAGGATGTTTTCATCCATGTCGAAGAAACTGATCTTTGTGCGGCCTTCTTTTTCAAGTCCGTAACGAAAAGAATTATCGATTATGTTTGTGAGTACCTGCCTTATTTTTTCCCTGTCGGCATAAACCCATAAGGCTTTATCCGGCTGGTTGATGACCACCTGAATATCATGTTCCTTTGACTTCATCTCAAGCATTTCAACAACCTCCCGGCTCAGGGCTGAGATATCGAAACGGAGCTTGTTCAGATTCATCTGGCCGGTTTCAAGCTGGGTAATTTCACTAAGATCTTCGACTATTTTAATCAGTCTTTCAACGCTGACTTCAGTCCTTCTCAGGTACTCTTTGTTTATTTTCGGGTCGTCTAGCCCCCCGTCAAGTAAGGTGGAAACATATCCCTGGACGTTGAAAAGGGGAGTTTTCAGTTCATGGGAAAGATTGCCGATAAAGTCTTTTCGGTATTCCTCAAGCTGTTTCAGCCGTTCTATTTCTTTCTGCTTCTCTTCACCCCAGCCGGCCACTTCTTTTTCCACCCTGTCAAGGATATTCCTGTCGGAACTGAACCGCTGACGGTCCGTCTTCTGAGCCTTAACATTGTAGATAGACTTATAGATAAGACGGATCCGGGAATAGATAAATTTATCGACGGTATAGCGGAAGAAAAAAAAGGTCCCGGCAAAAAGCAGTCCGCCAGTCATTAGCAATATACCATACATCGCGAATCCGGCAAACAATGGAGGATCCAGGATACCGGCCGAGAAAAAAAACAATATGATGTACCCTGCAGTAACAACTGTGGCATTCAGGAAAGCAATTTCACGGGGGTCATGGAATTTCATTCCTCTTCATATTTATAGCCAACACCCTTGATGGTCCTGATGTGGTCGGTGCCCACTTTCTCCCTGATCCGGCGGATATGCACATCGATTGTACGGTCGCCCACAATGACATTTTCGCCCCATACACGGGTAAAAATATCTTCGCGCGTGAATACCTTGCCGGGCTTAGAAACCAGCAGCTGCAGTATCTCGAATTCTTTACGGGCAAGGATGATCTCTTCATCCTGTTTTATCACCATATACCTGACCTGGTCTACAATGAACTCTTTTGTAATTATCTTTTCTGACAGCTCCGGGATGGCCCTGTACCTTCGCAATAAGGCCTGTATACGGCTGATGAGGACTTTCGGTTTGACAGGCTTCGTCACGTAATCATCGGCCCCGGCTTCAAAACCTGCGATCTGTGAGTAATCTTCTCCCCTGGCCGTAAGGAATACGATGAGTGAATTCTGCATTCCGGGGATCATCCGGAGTTGATTGCAGGTTTCAATCCCGTCAAGGCCCGGCATCATGATATCGAGCAGGATCAGATGAGGTTTATGCACCAATGCGAGTTCCAGCGCCTTCTGACCGTTTCGGGCCTTCAGTATCTGGAAACCCTCTTTCGCCAGGTTATAACCCAGGAACTCCAGTATATCGGCTTCGTCATCCACCAGAAGAATAATGGTATCTTTGTTTTCCATAAAGGAACAATATCCATCCAACAAATTTAACAAAATAGCGTTACATCAGGGTAAAACCTAACATCATGCAGAAGTTACTGTTTTGTTTGTTTTTTTTATTACCGCTGATGGGTTTTACCCAGAAGTTCAACGGAGGTATACTTGCCGGGGGAAATGTGAGCCAGGTTGACGGGGATAATTATGAAGGGTATCATAAAGTTGGCTGGCAGGCAGGCGCCTTTGTGAGCCTGAAGGTTTCAAAACATTCCTCATTTCAGCTGGAGATGGAATATTTTCAGAAAGGAAGCCGGAGGGCCTCCAATCCCGATAGCGGCTCTGCTGATTATTCCTTCCTGATGAGGATCCATTACATAGAGATCCCCTTTTTATATCAGTACACTTTTGCAAAAAGGTTTCAGGCTGAAGCTGGGCCTGCTGTCGATATCCTGCTGGGCTCGCTGGAAGAAAGCGGTGGCCAGCCCTCTCCAAGCACTGTCCCGTTCCGGCCGGTTACCTTATCGGGAATACTTGGAATAGCCTGTTATATCACCCCGAATCTGAAAGCCGGTCTACGTTTTAATTATTCCCTGCTCTCAATCCGGCAACCGGCAGATCCGGAGCCTCCTTCTTACAGGTATATCCTCTTTGAGAAAGGGCAATACAATAATGTCTTATCTTTGACCCTTTCATGGGATTTCAGGAAGTTTGAATTCTAAGCCGATTTCAGGATAAGGAAAATTGAAAAATAAACTCATCATAGGAATTACCGGGGCTTCCGGCTCCATTTACGGCAAACTGCTGCTGGAAAAGCTTGTCGGCCTCAGCAGTCAGCTCGAAGATGTTTCGGTAATCTTTTCAAACAATGCCAGGATGGTATGGGAATATGAACTTGGCCCCATTGATGTTTCATCCATCCCGTTTACGATCTATAAACCCAACGATTTTTTCGCTCCCATGGCCTCGGGTTCCCCGGCTTATACCGCGATGATCATCTGTCCATGCTCGATGGGAACCCTCGGCCGCATTGCCTCCTGCGTATCCGACGACCTTATGACCCGCGCCGCGGATGTTATTTTAAAGGAAAAACGCAGGCTGGTACTCGTCCCTCGTGAGGCTCCCTACAACCTCATCCACCTGAACAATATGAAACTGCTGACTGAAGCCGGAGCTGTGATCTGCCCTGCATCCCCTTCGTTCTACTCGAAGCCCAAGACTATCGAAGAAGCTGTAATGACCATAGTTGACCGGGCGCTTGTACATGCCGGCCTTGAAGTCGACAGCTACCGATGGGGGGAGAATCGCGTTTAGTGTTTTGGCGTTAGGGCGTTATGGCGTTATGGATGTTTTTCATCAATCGCTGATATCCAATATCTTCCAGTGCTTTTCCGGAGAACCAAAGCTCGTACTGCTCTTCGGTAAGATGTATCCAGTCATTTTTTCGCATCTTTTTCAGTGCATCAGAGGGATGGAAATAAACTTCCGGCGTGGGTTTGGCAAAGCGGTTATAAGGGCAGGCATCCTGGCAGATATCACAGCCATAAATCTTTCCGTCCAGCCTGGAAAGTACCTCCGGAATCATTTCAGCATTCTTAACAAGGGTGCAGTAGGAGATGCATTTACGGATGTCTAGTTGGTAAGGCCTGTCTATGGCCCCGGTAGGGCAGGCACTGATACATTTGTTGCAGTTTCCGCAATGATCTGTTTCGGGTAAATCGGGTTCTGTCTCAAGTGTTGTCAGCAGGATACCTATAAAAAAGAAAGAACCCCCTTTGCGGTTGACCAGAATGGTGTTCTTTCCCTGCCATCCGACACCACATTGCTGGGCCCAGGCTTTCTCCAAAACTGGCCCTGAATCAGAAAACACCTTTGAAGTGACAGCCTGGCCGGTCAATGTATCGATAAAAGCTGCAAGCTGATGAAGTTTTCCTTTTATCAGCTGAGGATAATCATTTCCGTAAGCATATTTGGATATGATAAAATTATCTTCTTCAACAAGCAGCTCAGGCGGGTAATAATTGATGAGGCATGCAATTACCGTCCTCCCCCCCGGCAGTACCATATCGGGGTGAAGCCGCTCAGCGGCATAACGTTTCAGGTAACCGACCGAGGCCTGCCTCTCCTCCTTAATAAATTGATCGTAAAATTTCTTCAGATGATCCAGTGGCCGGACTGTTGCAAAACCGCAGGCATCAAAGCCGAGTTCCTGAGCCCGCCGACGAATTTCTTCCTTCAATATTCAACATTCAATGTTCGATATTCGATATTCAAAACAGCTTGTCCTGCCCTCCCGCCTTGATCTTCCCAAGATGCTTATACGCCAGTTCAGTTGCTTCCCTGCCCCGTGGCGTTCTCATGATATAGCCTTCCTGAATTAAAAAGGGTTCATAAACTTCCTCAATAGTCCCGGCATCTTCAGAAACGGCTGTCGCGATGGTAGTCAGGCCTACCGGCCCTCCCTTGAATTTTTCTATGATGGTCGACAGGATTTTATTGTCCATCTCATCCAGCCCATGTTTGTCCACGTTAAGGGCTTTTAAGGCATACTGGCTTATATCGAGGTCAATATTACCATCCCCCTTGATCTGTGCAAAATCACGAACCCTTCTCAGCAGGAGGTTTGCAATACGCGGTGTTCCCCTGCTGCGGCGGGCTATCTCAACCGAAGCTGCTTTGTTGACAGGGACTTTCAGGATCTCGGCTGAACGCCTGACAATGATATCGAGTGTTTCCGACTTATAATACGAGAGTCTTGAGTGTATGCCAAAGCGTGAGCGCATGGGTGCCGAAAGAAGCCCTGAGCGGGTAGTTGCGCCTATCAAAGTGAAAGGATTCAGTTTGATCTGTACAGAACGGGCATTCGGCCCGGTCTCGATAAGAATATCGATTTTGAAATCTTCCATCGCCGAATACAGGTATTCTTCGACCACATGTGACAGCCGGTGGATCTCATCGATGAACAGCACATCATGCGGCTCAAGGTTTGTCAGAAGTCCGGCCAGGTCGCCGGGTTTGTCAATCACCGGTCCCGAAGTGACTTTAATGTTAACGCCTAACTCATTGGCAATGATATAGGCCAGGGTTGTCTTTCCCAGGCCCGGCGGACCGTGAAGCAATACATGATCAAGTGCCTCGTTCCGTTGTTTCGCCGCCTGAACGAAGACCTTCAGGTTTTCTACAATAGCCTCCTGCCCTGAAAATTCAAAAAAGCCTGAGGGGCGTAACACCGATTCGATCTCCTTCTCTATCGGGCTGAGGTTTTGTGAGCTGGGGTCAAGGATTTCGTTCATCCGCACAAAAGTAAAAAAAAATGGCGGGTTCCGGTTGAGGAATATTTTTATTACTTTTATCCTATAATTTCCTTAACCTGTTTTATGCAACCAATTGTTGTAGCGGTCGATTTTTCCAATTCCTCAATTCACGCTATTGAGTATGCAATCCCGCTTGCCAATAAACTAAAGTGTGACATCGTCCTTGTTTGGGTTGATAAATTCAGCTCCACCGAATCGCTTTACCCTGACACTTCAACGGAGAACCGGAATGAAGCGAAGAAACGCTTTGAAGAGATCCTTCTGCAGTTCGGGAAAAAAATGGGAAAGGGGCTGAAAATGGAATTTAAGCTCAGGAAAGGCAAAGTATTCCATGAGGTTGACACCCTGGCCAAAACACTTGGCGCCCTGCTCGTGATCACGGGAACTCATGGGGTGAGCGGTTTTGAGGAATTCTGGATTGGCAGTAATGCATTTCGTATCGTAACCTATGCTTCCTGTCCCGTTGTAACAGTGAGGCATGATTTTGATAATAAAAAAGGGATTGAAAGGATCATCGTACCTATAGATGGCTCCGCCGAAACCATTCAGAAGCTTCCTTTTATCGCCCGCCTGGCAAGGCTCTTTAAATCGGAAGTCCATGTCGTGGCTACACATTCCAGCCATCTGAACTCGATCCAGAGAATTGCAGAAAAATACCTGCAGATGTCGGTCAGCTATTTCCAGGCAAACGAGATCAGCTGCATTCAGGACAGTATGGTCTCGAATGATATCACGAAAGCCCTTCTGCAGTATGCCGTGAATGTAAAAGCCGATCTTATCGCTATCATGACCGAGCAGGAAACACCGGTAAATATATTGCTCGGAGCCCAGGCCCAGCAAATGATAAACCAGTCATCAATTCCAATTCTGAGCATTCATCCGCAGGAACATTTCTGCCTGAAATAAATCATGGGAAAGCGCTTCTTCATATTGTTATCACTCTTTATAATTTCTGCCGGATGGCTGAGCGGTTTTGCGCAGGAAGTGCGGATAGACAGTGGGGCCGTGACCATATACCAGGATAAACTGGTTGACGAACTTATTCAGAAACAGCTGAAGCTGGACGAAGCAGGAAACAACCAGGATGGTTACAGGATACAGATCTTCTCTGACTCCGGGAATAATTCAAAGACCAAGGCTCAGGCGGCCATCAACGAATTCCTGGCAAAACACCCGGAGACAAAGGCATATCTTGTTTTTAAATCCCCGAATTACAAGGTCAAGGTAGGAGATTTCCGCAGCAAACTTGACGCTATAAGGTATCTTAACCAGATTACAGAAGATTTTCCGAATGCATTTATCATATCAGACCTGATCAATATACCACAAGTTGAACCATAAAACCTGAGTTTATGAGCAAGATCGTTGTAGCTATTGACTTTTCGGATTGTTCAATCAATGCTTTTCTGCATGCCCTGAGTATTGCACAAAATACCAGGAGTGACATGATCCTTGTCTGGGTTCAGAAATCTGCAGGCCATACCGATAAATTCGGCGTTTCCCAGGTAGACCATACAAAGAAGGTTGAAAAGGAATTTCAGGACCTTATTGAAAAATATCAGCCTGAGCTTCCCGGGAATAAGATTACCTTCAGGATCAGACCAGGCAAGGTCTTCACTGAGATTGCCGAGGAAGCGCGGACAAATAAGGCTTTTATGGTAGTTTGCGGGACTCACGGAGCATCAGGTTTTGAAAAGTTCTGGATAGGCAGCAATGCAAACCGTATTGTTTCAGCATGTACGTGCCCGGTTATCACGATAAGGGGAGGAGTAAATGTAAGCCGACCGCTGAAAAAAATCGTCATGTCAGTTGACAGCACGCAGGAAACAAGGCAAAAAGCATCATTCACAGCGATGCTGGCGAAGGCTCATAATGCGGAAATATATATAATCAAGCTTTACTCCACAAAGACAAAAGCAGTAAGGCAGAATGTAGATCTGTTTACTTCCCAGGTCGAAAGGTTCTTTTCGCAGGAAGGAGTCAAATTCAATACGATCGCTGAAGAAACAGAGGACATCCCTGAATCTGTTATCAATTATAGTAAAAAGATTGATTCGAACCTGATCTCTATCATGACCGAGCAGGAATCATCAACATCAACGCTCTGGCTCGGACCCTATGCCCAACAGATCGTCAACCATTCACCGATTCCCGTACTGAGCGTACATTCCAGGGATGTGTATACGGGACTGGGATTCTAGCAATGAACAAATTACCATGTACAATGTACAAATAGAAGAATTTGAACATCGTACATTGTACATCAGATCAGCACCGGTCAATGCAATTCAGATCGGTGAATGCAACTTTTAAGCGTTCCACCATCGAAACCTGCGCGCTTCGCAGCCATACCCTGGGGTCATAAAATTTCTTATTCGGTTTATCGTCCCCATCAGGATTGCCGATCTGGCCCTGGAGATAGCCTTCATTCTTCTTGTAAAATTTGAGTACGCCTTCCCAGAATGCCCATTGCGTATCGGTGTCGATATTCATCTTGACCACGCCATACCCTATAGCTTCTGCAATTTTCTCGGGTTCCGAACCTGATCCGCCGTGGAAAACGAAATTTACAGGATTGGGGCCTGTATTGAACTTTTCCTGGATGTATTTCTGGGAATTGTGCAGGATGACCGGCTGAAGTTTTACATTACCGGGTTTATAGACCCCGTGAACATTACCAAATGAAGCGGCTATCGTGAAGTTGTCGCTGATGCTTTTCAGCTGCTCGTAAGCATATGCCACATGTTCAGGCTGGGTATAAAGCCGGGAACTGTCGATGCTGGTATTGTCCACGCCGTCTTCCTCACCTCCGGTAACTCCAAGCTCGATCTCGAGTGTCATTCCCATTTTACTCATACGTTCAAGATAGCGTTTGCAAATGTCGATGTTCTCTTGCAGGGGCTCCTCCGAAAGGTCGAGCATATGCGAGCTGAAAAGAGGTTTCCCATGCTGTTCAAAATATTTTTCACCTGCATCCAAAAGACCATCGATCCAGGGAAGGAGCTTCTTTGCAGCATGGTCGGTATGGATGATCACCGGGATGCCATACATATCGGCTATCGTATGAATATGCTGTGCCCCTGAAATACTTCCCCTGATGGCAACAGATTCTTTTTCGTTTTTCAGCCCTTTGCCGGCAAAAAACACCCCGCCCCCGTTTGAAAACTGCACGATAACGGGAGAGTTCACAATCTTTGCTGCTTCAAGTACAGCATTAACAGAATCTGAACCAACAACGTTTACTGCTGGAATGGCAAACCGGTTTGCTTTGGCAATACGGAATATTTCCCTCACGGCATCGCCTGTGGCAACACCTGGTTTTACTGTATTAAAAATCTTTTCTGACATATATTGATGTTTATGGTTTTACTGATGACCCGATATGTTTATCCGGTCTTGAAAGATCAAAATTACAAAAAAACCGGCATTTTGTTGACAACTACGCTTGTTTTTTATATCTTTGAAAATCAGTTAAGTAAATACCATTATGACATGAAAACAATGCTATCAGGGATTATGGCGCTGATAATTCCTGTTTTTGTTGTTGCGCAGACCTCAAAGGATGCACCGGATCTCAGCCAGATCCAGAAGAAAATCAATAAGATTGAGAATGAGAATACAAAGCTGAAAAATCAGCTGAATAGTGTTCAGAAAACCCTCAATCAGATGACCCAGGCCGAGATCAAAGAACATTCCGATCTCGCAAAGCATGAATCCCTTGCCAGGGCAAACCAGGACACTGTCAGGATGTATTCAGGCAGGATACAGAAACTGGAAGAAGGCAATGCGGAAATCGAGCATGCATTAATGTTGAGAACCATCGGCTTCCTCGTTGTATTCATTTTGCTGATCATCCTGTTAGTATTTGTTGGATTGACCCATATGGGAAAGCAACGCAAAAGCCTCGAGGAACTTCTTGAAAAAATGAAAGCCCAGAGGGAAGAACGTGAGAAGAGGATCAACGATCTGAAGACTATTCATGAACAGGCCATGAAAGCACAGAGAGAAGAACGTGAACAACGGGTGGCTGAACTCAGGACGGATCTTGAACTATCAAGTAATGAAATTTCGTCCTTGAAGAAAGAAACCGGAGAACGGCTCGCGGCAATAAATGACAATATAGCACATGCCGACAAGAACCTGCAAACCATACTGGCTGCGAAGATTGCTGAATTGGGGCAGAAAGTTGCAGATTCAGGAAAAAAGCTCGATGACCAGATCATCGCTGCTCATAAAAAAACTGATGAGCTGAAAACAGCATTGGCGAGGGAGATCGAAGCCATACGATCGAAGTTTGAATAAGAAGATGTAGGGGTGAAGGAATGAAAGATTGAATATCAAAAATTATTCTGTAAATCAATCATTTCAATCCCTCACTCTCGCGTCTTATTCCGTTTTTTTCCTATTTTTGCAGCCATTCCGGCCCCGTAGTTCAATTGGATAGAATGGCAGATTCCGGTTCTGTTGGTTGAAGGTTCGAGTCCTTTCGGGGTCACCGATTAATTTATAAACGACTGATAATCATTAATTTGTCAGTCGTTTTTCTTTTTAGGTGCAACATAGGTGCAACAATTTATTAACTTATTGATATTCTGTATTTTATACAACTGTATAATATCTATAGTTTAATATAGTACTGGGATTCAGAATGTTATTAACATAACTAGAGCTTTTACATTAGTTGACTGTTTCTTTGAATTTAACTTGTAATCAGAGGGTCGCTGGTTAAAGTCCAGCAGGGGGAGCAAGACGATCAGCCACTTACAGCAAAAATTTAAGTGGTTTTTTTATTTTGCATTGCCATTTGTAGTACCTTTCATCTAATAGAAAGGTCTATCGGTAGAGCTGAGCAATTTTCGCCCGGTATTTACAGGAGTCCATTAAGGATTATGATGTCATCCAAGAATTAATATGCTAATAAAACCTTTATTGGAAGGTGGTCAGTACACACCGACCAGATGGTGGTGTATTAATACCGTTAGAGCAATGTAAGATGTTCCGATTTATGCACATGTCCTGATATAAATCTAACAAGTTATTGACATTTATCCGTTTTAGCTTAAATTTGATGCATGTTGATGTTCAATGGTTTAAATAAGTGAGAATGAATAAAACCCTTGTAAACAATTTTCAGTAAAAAAGAGACAGGGAAAGAGGAAAAAGTAACAGAGGAAAAAGAAACACTATATAGCAGCTTTCCGCCTTATATCGATTACAATAACGTTATGCAAAAGGCTAAAATACTTTGAAACGATTAAGAAATAATATGTAAATTTAAAAACGAAACTCTGCTTATCCATTAATTCTTGATCATAAATAAAGGAGGAACCAAAAATGAAAAAACTATTTACAGCTTTTGCTTTGCTCGCCATTATTGGCTTGAACACAAATGCGCAAACTGCATACATAACAAATCGTAATGATAATACCGTATCCGTTATCAATGTTGCTACCAATATCGTTTCGGCAATAATTACGGTTGGTTCTTCTCCGGGTGGTGTATCTGTCAGCCCCGATGGAAGCAAGGTATATGTTGCAAATTATGGTTCTAATACTGTAAGTGTAATAAACACAGCTACAAATACTGTTTTAACAACAATTGCAGTTGGTACTCATCCTGTTGGTATAATTGTCAGCCCCGATGGAAGCAAGGTATATGTTGCAAATAATGGTTCTAATACTGTAAGTGTAATAAACACAGCTACAAATACTGTTTTAACTACAATTGCGGTTGGTACGTATCCTGAAGGTATATCTATAAGCCCGAATGGAAGTAATGTATATGTTGCAAATAATTATAATGGTTCAGGTGGTAATACAGTAAGTGTGATTAACAGTGCTACAAATACTGTTTCGGCTACAATTACTGTTAGTGCTCAACCTTGGGGTGTAACTGTGAACCATGATGGGAGCAAGGTATATGTTACGCATTATAGTTCTAATCTAGTAAGCGTAATAAACACCTCTACCAATACTGTTTCGGCTTACATTGTAGTTGGTAATCAACCTTATGGTATATCTGTCAGCCCCGATGGAAGTAAAGTATATGTTGTGAATAATTATCCAGATTATACAGTAAGTGTAATAAACAGTGCTAATAATATTGTTACGGCTACCGTTCCGGTTGGTGCTTATCCCCGCGGTATATCTGTCAGCCCCGATGGAAGTAAAGTATATGTTGCGAACTTTGGTTCTAATACAGTAAGTGTAATAAACGCCGCTACCAATACTGTTTCGGCTACTATTTTAGTTGGTAATGGTCCATGGGCATTTGGAAATTTTATTTCCACTTACATACAACCCGTCGGAATTACTTCACTAAGCACTGAACCGGCAAGCATTTCTCTTTATCCTAATCCTGCAAAAGATAAAATACAAATAGAAACATCACAAATATCTGACATAGAAATTTTAAACATTGAAGGTCAAATTGTTGAAACTATAAAAACAACAAGTACGAAGACAATAGATGACATATCAAAATTATCAAGCGGGGTTTATATTATAAAAGTAAAGACTGATAAAGGGATAATTGTGAAGAAATTTATAAAACAGTGACTACCCAGTGCATAACATGGGCTTGCTGCAAGCTGGGCGACGGGGCTGGATGCTGGGATACCACAATAGCATTCCTGTCATTTATCCAATCATATCTGCTAATGTAGGGTGATGATCAATGTGGAGAAACCGATCCTATTGATCACTCTCTGTCGATTTCGATTGAACACTTCAACCTATTAACATTCAAGGCTCAGGAGTGGTCAGTTTGGACCGGCTGAATGTGGTCCCTTTGAACGGCTTCTCCAGTAAATTAGTCCTTTCGGGGTCACCGATTATTGTATAACCCGTTTACCGGGAAGGTAACTTAAATACCTTTTCATCGACCGGCCTGTTCAGCACGATGGAATCAAACTGAACGGCGTTCAGGGGCTGGCCTCCCATCTGGTTTTCGACAGTAAATGCAAAAGGGATACCTTCAATATTTTTATAGTCACGGTACAAAATGTCCATTTTGACCTCATTCCCTCTGACAAGCCGGGTGTACTGCCTTTTCAGGAGCAGAAAACTCATCTTATCTATAGAATAAAATTCAAGCCCTCCGTCTTTCCGGGTTACCTTTAACTTATAAGCCAGGGCATGTTCAAGAGTATCGGTGCCGGCAAGTTCCACGAGGTGGCCCTTGGCTTTCCACTGGAACAACAGCCCGTCAAAATCAGCTTTTACTTTAATGTCTTTCAGCCTGTCGTCGGGCATTGGCTGTGGTTTGGGATTCCCGATCCAGGGAGCCGTCATCCATGCGTTACTGCCGTCATATGCCTGGTAGGCAGTCATATCGGCCACATCAAATTCCTGCAGGAACTTGTCGGGGCGCATCCTCACCGTTTTGATCGGCATCAGGTCCTGCTGAACCAGGGTGCCGTATGAGATAATGGTGTTGACTTTCTGCAATTTATCATAAGCGGCAGCTTTGAAATATTTCTGCAGTACCTCATCCAGTGTTAATTCCTGGGAATGGACTGCGGATGGCATGATGAACAACAAGCCAATGATTGCAACTATGTTTTTCATATGAACGGTATATGAGGAGATTACAATTTCTTTCTGATGTCGTAGGCAAGTAACGATTTTCCATGCCTTACATATAAAATTCCGTTGTTGATGACCGGATGGGCATAGTGGGCTTTGCTGCCTTTCGTGATCTTAAAGGAGCTAACAAGATCCATTTTGGCTCCCCCGGGTTTGACCAGTCCCACCTGGCCTTTCTCATTGTAGAGATAGAGCATGCCATCGGCAGTCACGGTCACCCCCTTGTCAAATTTCAGTGAATCTGTTATTTTTCCTGTATTGGTTTCCTCTGAATACCAGTACCGCCTGCCATAACTGGCCGTATACAAATAATCGTTGATCTTGATGAACCCTCCCATAGTATTGTCGCAGCCCTGGTTTCTCCACACTTCTGTGATCTCTGTGCCGTCATCATTGAGTTTCAGTTTCACCGAGCCATTGCCGTCGCCTGTAATATAATACAGGAAACCATTCTCAAACCAGGGCGTATTGATGTGCACATCGCCTTCACCATCCTGTTTGTGCGACCATAACAGCTTCCCGTCTTTCGTATCGATACCCAGAAGTGCGCTTTTTGAAAAGGTCACGAGAATGTCACGCTGAGGCAGTTTAACCAGCTGGGGTGAGCAGTAGGCGGGGATCTGGCTTAACCCTTTACAGGTCCAGATAATTTTACCACTGAAACGGTCCAGGGCCACGATGTTGGTATCGGCCCCACCCGGCATGCAGAATACCTTATCGCCATCCGCCAGGACCGATTCTGAAAGACCAAAGCGGTTGATCCTGCCATGAAGGTCCTTGATCATATCGACCGACCACATGGTTTTTCCGGTCTGCATCTCGATACAGGCTACGGTACCCCATCCTGCCGTGACATAAATGAGATCGCCGGCAATCGTCGGGGTTGACCGGTCCCCGGGATAATTCTGCATCCATTCCTTGCCAATCCTGGCTTTCCAGAGAAATTTCCCCGAAAGATCAAGTGCAAAGAGGTAATTGATAGTGTCGATCTCCCCATTGATAAAAATATTCTTTGATGTGATGACCGGCGAACCATATCCATTGCCAAGGCCATCGAATTCCCAAAGCAGGTCGGGACCGGCTTCGGGCCAGCTTGTTAACAAGTTGGAACCGGGATATGTCCCGTTGCGGTCTGCGCCCCGCCACTGCAGGACTTCCTGGGCTGAAACCATAAAGGGAAAAGCAATCGATAAGGCCAGGAAAATAAGTAAATGACAGGTTTTCATGTTCAGTATTGTTAAAATTCAAAAATACTGCATCATGATATAATAGCCTAAACAAATCGGTGATCCGTTAATATTAATCGGCTAGTCAAGGTACACCCCGGTGCCTACGACCAGGACATCTCCCTTTATAATTATTTTCTTAACGAAGGAGGATTTGCGAACCGGTTTGGTCGTACCGGGTTTTGGCCAGAGGTAATCGACCCAGCCCTGGCCGTTATCCACTGCAACTTTGACTATGTCCTGGATAAATAGTTTACCATTGGCATCTTTCATGTCTTTTTGATTCCTGCCTTCCATAGATGGGTCAGCCGGGTTAACAAAGGTGTTGCATAAGGTATCGAGAACAAACACATAAGTGTCCTTGTAAACAAATTCCGAAGAAGTGTCCTTAAGTATACGGAAGGCATCCTTTCCCATCGTCCGGATAAGGCTCAGGGCGTCATTCACTGCATCCACTGCAAATTCTTTTTCCATATGCATATCGTACAGCCCTGAACCTACCACATAAATTGATCCTGACGGAGCCTTTGACAGTTTAACATATGATGTTTTCCACGAGGGTGTGGTCTTTCCAGGTTTCACCCATTTATAATGGGTCCAACCGCACTGCCCGATCCCCAGTGCTTTCCTTATAAACCATTGAACAATAGGTTTACCGTTGACATCCTTAAGCTCGTACTCATTTTTGCCGATCAGCGAAGGATCTTCATGTACATAGATATCTCCTTTTAATCCACAGACAAAAATGTATGTTTCCCCGTTCCTCCAATGACTGCCGTTGGTCATGAATTCCTTGAACGCCTGCTCCCCTTTTTGTGTGACCTCCGACGCAGCATCATTTACCAGGTTCACGAGGTTTAAGGTTTCCTGGAATTTGTATTTAGATCCCTGTGCGAATAGTTTTCCGCTGCTGAAACAGCTTATTCCGCTCATCAACAGCAGAACGGCGGTGGTCCAAAGTACAGCCGTTTTCCGGATTGTGATAGGGGTTTTCATTAAATCTGAATTAACACGTAAATATAATAAAAATCGATGTGAAAGTCAAGTTGCCTTATTTGACTGTATTCCTGAAGGTTAACATTGCATGATCCTGCTTGTGTTCAGGCAATAATCAGAAAACCGGATCAGGCCAGTTGCTTGCTGACGATCTTATACAGGTCAGTTACCATAAATGGTTTCATCATATATTCTGTAACCCCTGCCAGCTGAAACTTCTCAATCTCATCCTGGATGAGGTTGGCAGAAAGGATTATGATTGGAACATCTTTATTATGAGGTCGGAAAGAGCGCCGTATTTGCCTTGTTAATTCAATGCCATCCATTTCGGGCATGTATACATCACTTAGTACAAGATGGTATTTTTTCGATTTAAACAGCCCTAAGGCTTCAGCGCCATTCCTTGCCTTATCGACCGCGACCCCCCACTTCTTAAAAATAGATTCGAGGAGGACCAGGTTGATTTCCGTGTCATCAGCAACCAGGATATTTTTATCCTTGAAAATGCTGTAATCGAACACGATCTCAGCAGGGACAGGATCTTCAGGCTTCCCGATAAAAGTCTGGTAGGGAATAGTAAATGAAAACGTTGAGCCTTCGCCTTTTTTACTGCTTACCCATATTTTACCTCCCTGTTGTTCAACGATCTTTTTGCATATCGGAAGACCTAAACCGGTTCCTATGATCCACTTTTTCGATGATTGCTCGTGAACCTGGGAAAATTCACTGAACACTTCATTCAGTTTATCCTCATCAATTCCAATTCCCTGATCCGCCACATCAACCAGCAGTGTGTTCTTCCCTTTCCGGGAGTCCGCTGAAATGCTTATTGTTATCTTACCCTTTTCAGAATACTTGATTGCATTATTCACGAGGTTTATCAAAACCTGTTTCAAGCGCATCTCATCTCCCACAAAGCAAAGATTTTCCTTTAAATTCACAATCAGTTCAATTTGCATTCCTTTCTTCTCGGCAAGCGCGCGAAGGCTGTGTATAACCTGCTCAAAGACAGGTTTTACGAGGAATGAATGCCGCAAAAAGCGAAATTTCCCTGAATCCAGTTTCGACAGGTCAAGGATATCGTTTACAGTACTTAACAATACATCAGAAGAGCTCAACATGGCCTGAATAAATTTCTGCTGATCTGCATTGAGGTTTGTTTCCTTCATCTGCTCTGCAAACCCGATAATCGAAGTTAAGGGAGTCCTTAATTCATGGCTCATAAAAGCGAGAAACTTGCTTTTTTCGCTCGCTTCATCTTCAGCTTTCTTTCTGGCGGCAATGATTTTTTTCTGGTATTTAATGATCTGCCTTATATTCCAGGAAATCAGAAATGTCAGTAAAAAAGCCAGGGCGATGCTCCCAAGTATACAAAGTTCGATAATATAGGAATTTCTCAGGATATTGACGACCGCAAGTGTGTGGATTTTTTCTTTGCGAACCTGGTTATCATGCTTCAGTTCCTTGAAAATACTGGCAATGCTGCTCATTAACCTGGAATTAAGTTCAATCAGCGATTTTTCTTTTAACTTGATCTGTTCGTTGAGCTGATACTGTGTCCTTAACAGGTTTTCATAATATTCGTTTGTCTGACGGGCAACTTCCTTACCAATATCTGCCATAGTTATGGGGGAATCTGCCTTTATTGGATTTTCTGGTGTAACTGATTTAACAATGACTTGTTTATGAACTTTTGTGGTTTGTTTTTCTCCGACAAAAAAAGCCTTGATTTTGGCGAACAATCCTTTTTTCTTCGTAGTTTGTTCAGTACTCAGGTTAATGGTGTCTACAGAAAGCATTGAAAGGTCCGGGTTGTATTTTTTTATTTCAGTAAGATCAGGTTTTGGTTTGCTTTCAGCAAAGGTTTGAAGGGAATTCGCATTGCTCAGGAGGGAATCAGCCAGCCTGCGCAACCTCCCAAAACTGGCGAGCATGACCTCTTTTTCTTTTGTCCCGTTCTGTATAGAATAGATTGAATTTGTATGTCCTGATCGGGAGCTCAAACTGGCTTGAAGTGCCATAGTCAGTGAATCCATAGTTTTCAGCTGGCGGCTGTAATTATCGAACGACTCCTTGCTGAACGAAAGAGTATAAAGCCTAAAGTAATTGTCGACTTTGTAAACCTGCTGAACACATTGATCAAGAAGCTCAAGGGGCTGATCTTTTTCACGAAGGATACGGGCAGCCTCTGCAATGTTCTTCTGGGATTTGTTTTGAATTATATATGTTACGCTTCCGAAAGCAATCATTACAGCAAGCAGCAGCATAACCAATGCCCTGAGAAAATGAATGATTCCGGGAGTTTTGCCCATCCTCGAATATTTATGGGAGCAAGATAATAATAAAATACACCAAAATCAATACATGCATATGTAATATCCGATTATAAACATTATAAGTTTTTTAAGTACTTTAGCCGGCGATCAAGCTTTTCTTATCCTTGCGACATGGTTAAATCAAAAATCCTATTACCCCGGTATTTCAGGTATATCGGGATCTTCCTTACAATGGCTGGTATTGTAATGTCGGTTATCAGGTTTGGCTTTGGAATAAAACCTGATTTTCTTGAGGTGAAAGTATTCGTTGTATATGCAGCCTATCTTCAGACTTCAGAGTTCAGGTTTATTACAAATAATATCAGCGAAGAAATTTGCGGGATAACGCTTTTGCTTGGTTTGAGTTTCCTGGCGTTTTCAAGGTTTAAAACCGAAACTGAGGAACTCTGGGTTTTACGGACAAAAGCCTTCATGTATTCTTTCTACTCGCTCACCATTCTGATGATTTTCTGCCTTGTTTTCATCTATGGATGGGGTTTTTTGATAGTTATGACAGCAAACATCATCCTGTACCTGTTAATTTACAATATTTGGTTTTATTTATTTTTCTTCCGTGCTTCACGAGAAGTTTCGGATTGATATTCCTGATTCAGAAACTTTCAGATTAAATATTTATAACAGTATGCAAAAATTCCTGACTATTCTTTGCCTGGTTATTCTTATCCCGGCAGCCTGGGCGAAACATGTCTTACTGCAGGATGCTGCGAAAGTGGCAACGAGCTTTTACCGCTTAAATAATCCTTTGGGTGTTACTGATCCCCGGCTTTTATCCCGGGCCACCCGAGCATGGGAAAATACGCCTTCTTTCTATATTTTCCGTTTTGAATCGGGAGGTTTTGTGCTGGTTGCTGCCGATGATGCGTCTATCCCGGTTTTGGCCTATTCATTTGAAAATGATATGCCTGAGTCAACAGACAATCCGGCGACACAGGAATGGCTCGACAATTACAGCAGGGAGATAGTGTACATCATCAGCAACAAACTGGATAATTCCGAAACCCTTCAACAATGGAATGCAATTGAAGCAGGGAAGGCGCTTGCCCCGGCCCGGGATGTTACACCACTCTTAAACACCTTATGGGACCAGGGTTGTTATTACAACGCTCTTTGTCCCGCAGCTGGCGGAGGCCAGTGCGGTCACGTATGGACAGGCTGTGTCGCCACCTGTATGGCCCAGATCATGAAATATCATAATTACCCTCCACAGGGAATTGGCCAGCATACCTATACTGACCCAACCTACGGACAGCAATCGGCAAATTTTGAAAATACCACCTATAACTGGTCCTCGATGCCCAACTCGGTAGGCAGCAGCAATCCAGCGGTTGCAACCCTGATGTACCATGCCGGTGTTTCGGTGGATATGTCATACAGTACCAGCGGTTCAGGCGCTTTCAGTGAAAATGTTCCGGGCGCTTTACTCAATTACTTCAATTATCACCCGGATATTGACATTAAATACAAGGATAACTATACCAATGTAGAAGACTTCAAGAACTTGCTTCGGGCCGATCTTGACCAGGCACTCCCGGTCTATTACAGCGGTTCAAACACAACCGAGGGGCACGCCTGGGTTTGCGACGGCTACCGGATGAGCGACGGAAAATTCCATTTCAACTGGGGATGGTCTGGATCTGCCAACGGCTATTACGCTATCGGCAATCTCAATCCGGGGGGATATACCTTTAACCTCAACAATACCGTCGTCGTCCATATCAAGCCAAACAATCCAAATCTTATCGTAAGGATCACCCATCCGGTTGACAAAACTGTGGTTGGTATGGGTTACAGTGTTGAAATTAAAGCGAAAGTGATCAGGGGTTCAGCCAGCATGATGAAGATATTTATCGACAATGCTGAGAAGCTTTCTATCGCCGGCGACTCCATCTCATTTACATGGAATACCTCAGTTACTGATCTCGGATCACATATTGTGAAGGCATATGCCTTTAATGCAACAGATACTGTGTATTACAAGGAGCTGGTGAATGTGGCTGAGTGGGTTTCCCAGTCCACCGGCTTTACTACCGCATCACGTGCGATCACCTATATGTCGGCCATCGACAGCAATGTTGTCTGGGCCACGGCCTCTGATGGCAATAACCTGACAGGAGCCTGTTCGGATTTTGCAAAGACGACAAACGGAGGCACAAGCTGGACCCCGGGTGTGATTACCAACACTGCAGGGCTGGCCTCGGCTATGATATCCGCAGTAGACAACAATAAAGCCTATGTCGCGATGTTCAAGGTCGCCGGAAGTCAGCCAATGGGTATTTATATGACTGCGGATGGAGGAACTACCTGGGCCCGCCAGGCTACCGCTTCATTCAGTAATTCTGCATCATTTCCGAATATGGTTCATTTCTTCAATGCCGGTGAAGGTGTCTGTATGGGTGATCCCGTCAACGGGAAATTCGAGATTTACACAACCACTGATGGAGGCGCCAACTGGGCCCTGATCGCGGGTTCAGGAAACCCGGCACCTCAAAGCGGGGAATACGGAGTAGTTGGATATTATTGCGCGGTGCATGATACCATCTGGTTCGGAACGAATAAGGGAAGGGTATATAAATCGGTCAATAAAGGTAATTCCTGGACCGTGGCCTCTGCACCGGGAATGAGTACAGCTTATGTGAGACCCATGTTCCGGAACGGGAACCACGGCCTGCTTCAGGATGAAAGCACAGGAACGGGCCACCTTTGCGAAACCTTCGATGGAGGAGCCACATGGACCCAGGTAACGTTTTCAGGTCCGGCCTATGCAGGGGATATTGCCTATGTGCCCGGTACCGCGAATACCTGGGTGCGTTCAGGGAGTTCCTCGAACCTGGGCTGCGCTTATTCCTTTGATGGCGGACACGCCTGGAGCGATTTTATCGGAACATCCGGTGCGAAGTATTACCAGATGGCATGGATTAACAACCACTGCGGGTGGTCGGGCGGAATGAACTCAAGTTCCACCGAAAACGGAGCCTTCAAATTTATCGGGCTGCTTCAGGCTTCGCTTCCTGTTCCACAGAATGTGAGGGCTGATGCCAGCGCACACAATGTTGACATCACCTGGGAAGTTCCTGCCTATGACCCCGGCCAGATGACACTGCAGGGATATAATATAAGCAGGAATGGTACAAAGATCAATTCAAGCCTGATCACAGGGCTAAATTATACCGACCAGGATGTCCTCAGCGGCCAATATGCTTACTGCGTTTCGGCATTGTACAACACTGGCGAATCACAAGGTAACTGTAAGACGGTTGATGTTGCAGTGGGAATTGCGAATTCAGGCGATCAGCCTGCATTATTGATCTACCCTAACCCGGCTCATCAAAGAGTAATGGTTCAGACCTCCGGCCTGAGCCCGCAAATCACGCTCTATGACCAGTTGGGGAATGCTGTTAACCTTTCCTTAAAGTCCATTTCGGCAGGCTTTTCAAGCATTGATATTTCAGCTCTGCCCGCCGGGATTTACCTGGTTTCGATGAAGAGCAGCATGGGTACTGCCAGGACAAAGCTGGTGGTATACTAAACTTGTCGAGGTTCTCTTAATTATTGCGGATCATCCTTGATTTCTTCCTCTTTGGCGTTTTTGATTTTATCAAGCATGTCTTTGGGTATCTCATCACTATACTGGGTTTCTTCAACATCTTCATCGTTGTTGCCACGGCCATATTTGAATTTCGGGTTATCCATGGTTCCCAGTATTCTCATCGGTATTCCAACGATTCCAAGGGGAGGCAGGCCCAACCTTGTCTTGAAGTTGATGCTTCCGTTGAAATTGCTTTCTCCTGCTATCCTCAGCCTGAAGCCTGAGATTTTCATTTTGGTCTTTTCCAGTGTTATCACATTATTCTTTATGGATGTTTTCAGGGCAACCTTCGAAAGATTGGGATCCCTGATCTTTTCCTTTTCCAGGTTTTTGCTCATATCGTTAAAAAGTTTAAGCCCCATCACCTTGATCTTTTCAAGGCTGAGAACACCGCCTCCTTCAAGAGAAGGATAAACGATGTTCATCCCAGCATCCAGTTTTCCTTTGAGGGTGTAGTCAAGCGATACGATACCTGCGCATTTTCCGGCCGAAGTGGAAATGTTCCTGAACATTTCAACCTCGTTATAGGCTCTTTTAATATCAAAACCCTTAGCCACCACATGAAAATCAAAGAAGGCTTTTAACATATTAATACTTCCGTAAGTCGCGTCCATGGCGACCTTGCAGCCGATCAGCTCAAATTTCATGTCTTTTAACAGTAACATACCCCTTTTGATTTCAACAGCGGCAACCAATCCGTGCATTTCGAGTTTTCTGTAACCAACCTTACTGAGGTTTGCTTTAAGTCCGATTTCCAGATTCTCCGGGATAATTATCACTCCCGGCTCATGGCTCGTGGCTCCCGGCTCATGGCTCGTGGTTCCCGGCTCACGGCTCATGGCTCGTGGCTCATGGCTCGTGGTTGATGCCTGTTCGTTTGTCGGGATAAATTCATCTACCAGTAAATAAGTTGAATGGAAATTGAAACTGCCTTTCAGCGTTTGTTTCTCCGCAATTACATAGTTGACCACATTGCTGAGTTTGCCGTCCATCATGATGTCGGAAACGCCATAACGGCCATCGAATTTTTCAAACCATAGCTTATCCTGTTCAAAGCGGAAAACTCCGGTTTTCAGAACAAAAGGTTTTGGCAGGTATTCCGAAGTAAACGCGATATTGCGAAGGCTGAGGCGGCCCGAATTGAAAAGTTTGTCAATTTTCCCGGCCATGGCGTCACTTTGGTTGCCTTTGAGTTTCAGGTCAGTCTTAATGTACCCGCCAAGCTCCATTCCTTTACGGGAGAAAACCCTGTACAGCTTTCCCAGGTCGATGGAGCCCCTTGAAACAATGTCATAACTAAGGTTATCGGGGTTGCTCAGAAAAGCTTTGAGTTCAAAGGGTTTCCCTTCAAAACGGAAGGAGACAGGATCGAGTTTCAGCTTTGTGCCGGCAAGTTTGCCTGTATTGTTGGTTATCGTAACTAACAGATTGATCCTGTCGACAGGGTTAGGGTAGTATTTCGTCAGTATATCTCCATTGGTCAGTTTCACGCTCACTGTGGCCAGGGGAAAGAGTTTTTTCGCAGGGGCATAATTCCCTTTCACATCCAGGTCAAGGTTAAGAAATCCGCCCAGGTCAAGGCTGTCCATCGGGATAAACTGTCTCACCTCAGAAAGGTTGAGGCTGGTAGTAAGTTTTCCTTCAACAGGCAGGTCAGTGAGGCCATTCAGCCTGAGAAACCCTTCAATTTTATTCTTCATGAAGCCGGCTTTCAGGTCGTCCAAACTCACATTGATCGACTTGTAATTGTGATCCTTACAGGAAGCCCGGAGGTTGACTGTTATCCCGCTTAGGGCCTGTGGATAGTGCTTATACCTGAAATAGCCGTCCCTGAGTTTTGAAGTAAGCGTGAAATTGGGTACGCTCAGAACCACTGTATCAGGTTTTGTGCTGTGTGGATTCTGGCCTGAATAATAATCTCCCTGTGCATCGAGTTTCAGCGAGTACATCCCTTTTAATTCGAAATCCTTGATTCCCAACCCAAGTCCCCAGTTCTGAAGATTCATATTCACATCGGCTTTTGCGGCTATCCATAGTTTCTTCGTGCTGATCATCCGCAGTGAACCACTGATATATTCATTTTGATACATTGAAAACAGGGAAATGAACAGGTCGTATCCATCTTTTTTGAAACCGAACTCTCCCTTGAACTGAAATGGAATGTTTTTAAGGGTGAGGTCATTCTTTTCGAATTTCATTTCGAGTGAATTGAGGTTGATGGAGGTTATCAGGTTTGCTTTGACAGGTTTCGATTTCACAAAATGAACATTTCCATAATCAAAATCCAGTGAATCTATCTGCACATTTGACGCCAGCCTCAGAATACCATTGCTTATGTTGCTTTTTCCCCTGTAGTTCATGCCATGAGCTGTAATTTTCAGGGAAAGCGAGGGATCGGAATAAGTGAAATCAGATTTTATAAATGCAATCGTTTCAATTTTAAGTTCAGCTTCGCCGGATGAGGCTGTGTCTTTTTTCCCGGGATTGCCGGAGGTTGAGGCGTATACATCGAAGTTAGAAACTCCTTTTTCATTGTATTTCAGAACAACGCTTGCCTTGTTGAGATAAACCTTTGTGATTATAAGGGGTCCTTTGAAAACACTTATGAGATCGACGCCAAAAGAAATGTCCCTGGCTTTAACAAGAGTGTCCTTTGCAAACGGGGCAGATGCTTTCAATGTAAAATCACTGAGTGTGATTGTCAACACAGGGAAATGGTTGAAGAATGAAACATCCATGCCCGAAAAATTCAGTTCTGTTTTAAGGTTTTTGTTTGCAGTGGATTTTACTATTCCTGCCAGTTTATCTTTGAACAGAAAGGGGCTGAAGATGAGTAATACGAAAAGCAACAGCACAACACAAAGGCTGATGCCAATGACCTTTAAAGATTTTTTCATGGCTTGTTATTTAAGTCCTTTGACTAGAAATTCGGTTATAACAGGCAGGTGGTCGGATGGGTAAAGGCCGTTCCTGTTATCTGTAATAATAAGCTGCGTTTTGACGTTCCAGGCCTGGGCATTCCTTGTGAAGATGAAATCAATGAGATTTCCTTCTTCAGGATGAAACGGAAAGCCAATGAAAGAGTAGGAGGGTTGTTTTACAGAATCGGGAAGGGATACCCTGGTGTCGGTGAGAAACCCGGGAACTGATTTTTGAGTGAGAAGCCTGTATGCCGAGTCGGATGCAGTTGAATTAAAATCTCCGCAAACGATCACCGGCCTTCCCGAAATGATTTCGTCAATTTTTTTCCTTAGCAATCTGGCGCTTTCAACCCTCGCTTCTTCGCTTGCATGATCAAAATGCGTATTGAAGATGAAGAAAAGCTGCCCGCTTTGACGGTCCCTGAGCATCAGCCAGGTGACAATCCTCGTGCATGCAGCGTGCCAGGACTTTGAACCCGGGAGATCCGGGGTCTTAGAAAGCCAGAAATATGCCCCATCTACCTTGCTGAACCTGGATGTTTTATAAAAAATGGGAGCAAATTCGCCGGCTTTATTCCCGTCATCTCTTCCCACTCCGAACGATGAATATTCTTTCAGCGTATCCCTGAGGCCGGTCAACTGAGTGTACAGAACCTCCTGCAGGCCCGCAAGATCGGGTTTGTATTTCAGAAATACCTCGTATACCATGTCTTTACGGTGGTCCCAGTTATAAATACTGTCGGCCGGATTGTTGTAACGTATATTGAATGTCATTACTTTTAACGGGAACTGGCCGTTTGATGGAAGAGCCAGGAATAAAAAGAGGACAATCAGGCAGAATCCATTTAACAGAAGGCTGGTTTTACCTGGTATTAATCCCTTATGACTCAGGATATAGTTCATACAGAGGAAATTTAATTTCAAACCCTGATCAAATTTAGACATTTTAATATAACTTTGTGATACAAGCTCATTCCAGGAGCCAAACTTCATAAACCTCGGAGATAAACGCCATGAAAAAAGTATTAATATCAATGCTCTTTCTGCTGTTTTCATCGGGAATCGCTGTTGCACAAACTCAGCAGATTGTTACACCGGAAAAAAAAGATCAGGCCAACGTCTTCAATGATCTGTATTGTTCATACGGGATAGGTTCATTGTATTATTACATCAACGCCAACACGAACAGCAGCTGGACTTATACGGGAATTGGCACATTCATTCTCGGTTACACGCGCTCGATGAACAAAGTAATAGGAGTGGGCTTTCAGGTTGCCTACACACCCTTACGCGCTACGCTCAATTCAGGTTATACCGGCAGCAGAAACTACAACTATCTGCAGGCCCTGGCAAGGATCAAATTTCAGTACCTCAACAGAGCTGTTTTTGCTATGTATTCCGGCGTTGCGATCGGTGTGGCAATTGACTATTACAGTGAATCGGGATTCGAGGTTTCCAATGGAAGCAGCAGTAAGCAGGAAATATCTCCGGCAGGGCAACTTACCCTTCTCGGCTTCAGGGTTGGAAGGCGGGCAGCATTCTGCGGAGAATTCGGCATAGGCACGCTATCGATCCTTAACATGGGGTTCAGTTATAAGTTTGGGGAATAATATGCAATTTGCAGGGCCATCGGCGGGTTTTCTAATGAAAAGTATTGTTTTTCTGAGTGTAATAATGTTTTTTTGTACTGATGTCCTGCCGCAAAAAACCCTTCTCCTTGAGAAAATGGGGTCAAAGCGGAAATTCTTTTTTCATGAGGAAGATAAATTCATGCTCAGGACAAGCAAGCCCGATACTTTTCTGATCGGGAGATTATGGGATATCAGTGAAAAAAACATCACCCTTCAAACTTATATACCTATTACGATAAAGTATGATAATATCAGGTTCGTTTATAAGGATTACAGGTTCGCAAAAAAAGTCGGGTTTTACTGCCTCATTTTCTCAGGCGTTACTTTCACCGTTATTACAATCAATCATTTGGTTAACAATGAGCAGGTTTTTACGCCGGATATGGCATACCTTACACTGCCCTTTCTTGGTGCTGGCATACTAAGCCTTTCCCTTTCGAGGGAACGAATGAAGATAGGACTCAAATGGAAACTCAAGTTCCTCGATATGCCGGTTTTCCCATTGGATGGCCGCTGATCGCATGATTTTTTATTTATTTAAAACTAAGTTAAATATTATGAAAAAACTACTTGTCATTATAGTACTCGCAGGATGTTTGACCAGTCAGGCCCTTGCGCAGGAAACTCCTTCATTGAAGTACCACGAATGCGGGATCATTTTTTCCGGTCTCAACAGTTTTGGACTGAGGTATAAGTATGGGAGTGAAAAGACCAAATTACGATTGAGCCTGCTTGCAACAAACCTTTTTTTAGGAAACGGGAACAACGATAATAACGGTAACGGGGAAGTGAAGTCGAAGTCAATCGCATACGGAGCAGGATTCCTCATCGGATTTGACCACAATTTCCCTTTATTCGGTTCTTTTTCCCTTTTGCTCGGAGCAGAGGCAGGTTTAAGTTATAGTTATAGCCACCAGACCCTGAACCGAAGCGACACGGTATACAGTGAGCAGATATCTTCATCATTCACCCCCGGCCTCTCGTTCATCTTCGGGCTTAACTATGTTATAAAAGACCATCTTGTCCTTGGCGCCGAGATCAATCCTACTCTTTATTATACATTTCAGGATGATAAATCGAAGAAACTTAACGAGTGGGAAGATAAAACAAACAGGATCGGTTTCAGCCTGGCAACATCGGGTGCAGGTTTATATATTGCATACAGGTTCGGTAAATAGTACAGGAAGGGAGATTCATTGATCAGATCTCATCTGAATATACTTCACCGGCCAGGTCCCTGAGGTTATAACGGGATGCCATGGTTTGCCCGTATGCTCCGGCAGATCGTATTGCGACCAGGTCGCCACGTTTTGTTTCAGGCAAAGAAACAGCCTTGCCAAAACAGTCAGCCGATTCGCAAACCGGTCCCACGACGTCATATTTTCTTTTTTCGCCTTTGGATGTCAGGTTCTCTATTTTATGATAGCTCTGGTAAAGCGCCGGCCTGATCAGGTCATTCATCCCTGCATCAATAATAGCAAAGCGGGTATTCACCGCTTCCTTAACGAAAAGAACCCTGGTGATAAGGCTGCCGCATTGGGCCACAACAGCCCTGCCTGGTTCAAAATGCAACTTCTGCCGGCCCTCGAGTTCAATCAGATCGCTGAAAACCCTGAAATAGGATTCAAAATCAGGGATACTGCATTTGTCCGGCTCACTGTAATCGACACCCAGTCCGCCCCCAACATTAATGATATCCGCAAGATATCCCTGTTCCGTAAACCAGGCATTGATCTCATTAACCCGCTCGCATAGGCTTTTAAATACACCCAGGTCGGTGATCTGCGAACCGATATGAAAATGGAGCCCCTGAAGTTCCAGCCGGTGAAGTGACCTGAGTTTCTCAAGCACAGCGTCAAACTGCCAGGGAAGGATGCCGAATTTGTTTTCTTCAAGTCCGGTTGTGATATGCCTGTGGGTATGGGCATCCACATTGGGAATAATACGGAGAGAGACACGGGCTTTTACTCCCATGCCTGAAGCAAGCTCGTTGATGACTTCCATTTCCTGGATGGATTCGACATTGATGCTTTCAATTCCGTACTGAAGGGCAAGGCGGAGTTCGTGATCCGTTTTGCCTACTCCGGCAAACATCACCTGGGAGGCAGGGAATCCATTTTCAATCGCTGCCTGGACTTCGTTCCCGCTCACGCAATCAGCCCCGAACCCGGCACTGCTGATGCTTTTAAGGATCTTTGGGTTGGAATTGGCTTTCAAAGCATAATGCAGTTGATAACCGTACCTTCCGGCCTCCAGTACGGAACGTCCGATGGTGACATTCAGCACATCCAGGTCATAATAATAAAACGGGGTGGGAATCTGCCTGAATTTCTCTATGATTTCCGGTTTGAACATGTTGGCTGATATCAGTGATTGAACAGTTGTGCGCTGAGCGCGTTCAGGGCCTGGCTCTTGAATAGCGACGGGATGAGTATGGAAATATTGTGCTGGCTTCCTCCATATGAGATCATCCTCACAGGTATTCCGCTGAGGGCAGTGAAGATCGATCTCGCAGCATCACTGCCTTCTGCAATCCCTTCTCCCACAGCCGAAATGATAGTCTGGTCATGGTCTGTCTCAACACTGCCATAATGCTTCAGGTCTTCGATGATGCGTGAAAGACGGCTTGTATCGTCAATGGTAAGCGAAACACTGATCTCTGAAGTTGTGATCATATCGATGGGCGTTTTATAGATCTCAAAGATCTCGAACACTTTGCGCATGAAACCATAAGCCAGGAGCATCCTTCCCGATTTTACGCGGATGGCTGTGATCCCGTCCTTCGCAGCGATAGCCTTAATACCTTTCCCTGAGGCCTTATCCGTAATGATTGTCCCGGCGGCTTCCCAATTAAGAGTGTTCCTGATGATGACCGGAATGCCTGCCACTTTTGCCGGCAGTATAGTCGAGGGATGCAGTATCTTGGCCCCGAAATAAGCCAGCTCGGCAGCTTCATCAAATGAGAGTTCGGCAATGGCATGGGTGTTCTGAACAAACCTCGGGTCATTGTCATGAAACCCGTCAATATCTGTCCAGATCTGTATTTCAGATGCATCTGAGGCGACTCCGATGAGAGCTGCGGAATAATCGCTGCCCCCCCGTTTCAGATTATCGATCTCCCCGAAGGCATTTCGGCAGATAAATCCCTGGGTGATAAAAAATGAATGACCGGGGTACTTTTCAAGCTCCCTGCTCAGGTTCTCTTTGATATAAAACTGGTCGGGTTCCTGTTCCCTGTCAATACGCATAAAATTCAATGCGGGCAGGAGCACAGCATCAATGCCGCTTTCCCTGCAATACAGGCTAAAGAGAGCTGTCGAAAGCAATTCACCCTGAGCCACGATGCATTTCACTTCATTAGAAGTGAAAAGGTCCCGGGTGAAAGAACGAATATAAGTGAAATGTTCTCTGAGGAGGTCATAGCCTGCGCTCCTGGTTTCTTCAGAAGAAAACAATTCATCTGCGACCTGCAGATACTTCTTTTCGAGATGACTGATCAATTCAATAGCCGCCTCAGTATCTCTTTTTGAGAGGCTATCTGAGATTTCCAGCAAACTGTTGGTTGACCCTGACATAGCGGAAAGAACGACTATTTTTTGTCCTTCACAGGAGGCGGTCAGCCTGGCTACTTCCTTCATCCTTTCGGCTGATCCCACTGAGGTACCGCCAAATTTCATGATATTCATGTTCTATCTGTATTTAAACCAAATAAAATAGCAGGGGCACAAAAGTAGGAAAAATTTCACCCCGCCTTTGAATGTGAGTTGGTGTCATGATGAATTTTTTTAAATTCGTGAAATAATTGATCAATCAAGTAAATATGAAACATGTACCGGGGAATTCCTTCAGGGTCCTTACCTTGATCTTTATTGCTCTGACAGTCCTTCCATATTTAATCATCGCCCAGGACAGAAAGTCAGAGCAGGATTCACTTCAGGCTGTGGTTATAGGATATCCGGTAAATCCTTTCGGAAGGAATTTGTTTTACATTAAAGCCAACATTGGTCCGTATTCAGCTGAAAACAGGGCAAGTACAATAAGTACCATCATAAAAAAGCTCTCTGAAGATCCCTTTTTCACAACAGATTCCCTGCTTCTCGTTCATGATGAAGGCGAAGTAGATATTATTTACAAGAGCCAGGTAGTAACAGCCGTAACGAATGCCGATGCAAAAGCAGAAAACAAACCAGCTGATATCATTGCCCTTGAAAGGCACAAACATATTTCTGAGGCTCTTCAGAAATACATAGAGCAGAACTCAGAAGCAGGTATTCTTAAAAGCATCATGTTCTCTGGAATAGTGCTGATTCTGCTTATCCTTCTCATATACATTGTTAATAAACTGTATCATTTTATTGACAAAAGGATATATCAGGCCAAATCGGGCGTGCTTGACAAAATAAAAATCCGTGATTACCAGCTCATTCCCTTTCACAGGCAAATACGGTTGCTTCACATTACAAATGTATTTTTCAGGTATGGGCTGATTGTTATAATGTTCTTTACCGCCCTCTGGTTAACCAGTTACCTGCTGCCATGGACCAAGGCCTATTCCCTTATCTTCCTTTGGTTCATCCTGAAGCCATTGAAGGATTTCCTGAATACACTCTGGCTTTTCATACCCAATTTGCTTACAATCATTGTTATTGTTTTTATTACAACCCTTATCATCCGGTTTTTCAGGTTTGTGAGAACGGAAATAGAAAAAGGTGTGATCAATATCAGAGGTTTTTATCCTGAATGGGCTCTGCCTGTTTTCAACATCATCAGGTTCCTGATCTGGGCATTTACCCTTATCCTGATCTATCCGCACCTGCCCGGATCGGATTCAAAAGTCTTCCAGGGTGTTTCTGTCCTGATTGGTCTTCTTTTTTCAATAACATCGGCGAGTATCCTGGGCAACCTGGTTGCAGGCTTTGCCCTCACGTTCACAAGGGCATTCCAGGTCGGTGACAGGATCAGGGTTGGGGACAATGCGGGGGATGTCGTTGAAAAAACCATGGCCGTTACGAAGATTCGTACGATAAAAAATGAGATTATCACTATTCCCAACAGCAAGATCAGCGCTTCGGAAGTGATTAATTATTCAGCGCTTGCGCTGGACAGCGGACTTATTGTACATACCACGGTGACGATCGGATATGATGCCCCATGGAGGCAAATCCACCAACTCCTTATTGATGCTGCAAAAGCGACAAACTTTATTCTGAAGGATCCCGAGCCTTTCGTATTACAGACCAGCCTGGATGATTTTTATGTTTCATACCAGGTCAATGCGTATACGAGGGAGGCTTCAAAAATGGCGGTTATCCTTTCTGAAATGCACAGGAACATCCAGGAAAACTTTAACAATTCAGGTGTCGAGATCATGTCGCCGCATTATCGTGCCCTGCGTGACGGGAACCGGATTGCAATTCCCGACGACCATCTTCCGGAGCAATACACGAAGCCTTCGTTTGATGTGAATCTCAACAAGGAATGAAACGGAATTACGTTTATCCACCGTTAATTTCTGTTCTGATCCTGATGTGTTCTGCCGCCGCTGGCCAGGAAAAGTCTAAAACCACAGAACAGAAAGATATCTTTGATGTTATCAGGTCCAAAAAGTCCAAAGAGAAACATCTTTCCGATACTATTACCATTCAGCCTGATAAACTTTATATCTCCGCCTTTCCGATCATTGGATATAATCCGGCTCTCGGTGCCGTGATCGGGGCAACGTTCAACCCGGCTGTTTACTTCGGGGATCCTTCCAATACCCCCATCTCTGCATTTGCAACCAATTTCCAGCTCACCTCGAAGAAGCAGCTGATGATCTCCCTGCGTTCCAGTATTTTCACGAGCAAAGCCAACTTTATTTTTAAAGGTGACTGGAGGTTTTACATGTATTATCAGCCGACCTACGGGCTTGGCTCCAACATCAGGGGAGTGGATTCCACAAGCTGGGTCATGCCCAACGGGGATATCGCCTATTCTGCCAGTGAGGAAGCAGAACCAATGAGATTTGAGTTTGTCAGGTTTTATGAAACGGTTAACAAACGGATTAAAGGGAGGTTTTACCTTGGGGCAGGCTACTCCCTCGATTATCACTGGAATATCCAGGATTCAAAATTGAATCTTGATTCGGGCCATGTGTTTGAGACCCAGCATTACCTCTATTCAGTAAATAACGGCTTTAACCCAAAAGCCTATTGCACTTCAGGGCTCGTCTTGTCGTTTCTATACGACAGCCGCGACAATACCTGCCGCCCTACCAAAGGAATTTATGCCAGCATTATTCCCCAGTTCAATTTCACCTGGCTCGGGAGCTCGGGAAGTTCCATCACTATTTTCACTGAATTCAGAACCTATGTCAGGCTTTCGAGGCATAATCCGGCCCATCTTATCGCCTTCTGGTACAGTGGCGGTTTTGTGGCTTCAGGAGTGCTTCCCTACCTCGACCTGCCAGCGATAGGCTGGGACACCTATGGTAGAACCGGCAGAGGATATGTACAGGGGAGGATACGTGGGGTAGATTATCTTTATGGCGAAGTGGAATACCGCTTTCCGATAAGCCCGCATACACGGATCTTCAGCGGCGTTGTATTTGCCAACGCAGCCACCTGCAACAACGCTGACAATTCAATCAAAGTGCTGGAATACATTGCTCCCGGTTTCGGCGCAGGACTCAGGGTGATGCTCAATAAAAAGTCCAAATCGAACCTGACTATCGATATGGGATTCGGACTTAACGATTCCAGGGGGTTGTTCCTGAATATCAATGAGGCCTTTTAGCGATTATCAGAAATCAGATATCCGCCATCCGCTAAGCCTAATCACAAACTTCGGGTGTGAACCTGACATTTTTTCGAAAAACATTTTTCATAGCCTATTTTTAGTAAATTTAAGTCCTCAAAAAAACATAATGTTCCGGATAAATTCAGAGTGTTTTTTATTGAGAAATCAGGCCCCGCGGATTCCCCTGGCAGATATATAATAAATTCATTTACGATGGAATATAAAATTCTGAAAATCTCTGTTGCCGGCTCTGTTGCAAACATGACCATCAGCCGGCCTGCAGTTTTAAATGCCCTTAATTCTGAGTTCTTCAGAGAGCTCAATCATTTTCTTGATGACCTCGAACCCCGTGAAGATGTGAGGGTGCTGGTAATCACAGGTGAAGGGAAGGCCTTTGTTGCCGGGGCGGATATTTCAGAGATGGCCGGTATGACACCTGAACAGGCTTATGATTTTTCGAAAGGAGGTCAGGACACTTTTGCCCGCCTTACTAAGCTCCGTATCCCGGTCATTGCAGCAGTGAACGGCTATGCCCTTGGCGGGGGCTGTGAACTGGCCATGGCCTGCGATTTCAGGATCGCAAGCAAAATGGCAAAGTTCGGGCAACCGGAAATGAACCTCGGGCTTATTCCGGGGTATGCAGCCACCCAGCGTTTATCAAGGATCTCAGGTATTGGTAATGCCTTATATCTTATTCTGACTGCAGAAACCATAACGGCCGAAGACGCATTGCGTATCGGCCTGGTGCAAAAACTTTGCGAACCCGAAAGCCTGATGGAAGAGGTGATGAAGATGGCTTCAAAATTAGCTGTCAACGGATCAGGCGCAATACCTGCTGCAAAAAAGCTGATTCACAAGGGGGCCGGACTTCCATTTGAAGAAGCCTGTTTGAAGGAAGCGTCTGAATTTTCGAACCTTTTCGGACAGGATGCAACGAAAGAAGGGATGAAAGCGTTTGTTGAGAAACGCAAACCCAACTGGTGATGTATAGTTGCAGGCTAAAGCACAAAAAAACGAAACCAAAATAGCAAACCAATGACTTACGAAGAAAGACTACAACATGTCTCGGTGCTTGGCGCTGCCGGAAAAATGGGAAGCGGCATATTGCTGCTCACTGCGGTTGAAATGGCAGACCTGAGCCTGAAACCCGGGAACAAAGGGAAAACCTTTGTATTGAATGCCATTGATATTTCAGATGAAGCACTGGCAGGCGTGATGCGCTACCTGAGAGACCAGATCCTCAAAATCGCTGAAAAGAAAGTTGCCGGACTGAGAACGGTCTATGCCGAACGCCGAGACCTGGTCGACAACGACGAAATAATCTCCCAGTATATCTTTGATGTGATGAATGTTGTAAGGCCCACAACAAGAATGGAATCCGCGTACGATTCGAAAATGATTTTTGAAGCTATTAAAGAAGATTCGGCACTGAAGATTAAGATATTTTCACAGATCAACAGGAACAACTCAAATCAACCCTGGTTTTTCACGAATACATCATCCATTCCTATCACTGTGCTTGATGAAGGAGCAGGGCTGAACGGCCGCATCATCGGGTTCCATTTCTACAATCCCCCCGCCGTTCAGAAACTGGTGGAAGTCATTCGCAGTAAAAACACCCTGGACGAAGTTCATGAATTTGCAATGGCCTATGCGAAAAACCTCAGGAAGATTGTAGTGCCTGCACATGACATAGCAGGATTCATAGGAAACGGGCATTTCATGCGCGATATCCTTTATGCCGTGACAGAAGTCCACAAGCTGATTAAAGACATGTCGGTTGCGGAAGCCATTTATGCCATGAACAAGATCACCCAGGAATACCTCGTGAGGCCGATGGGCATTTTCCAGCTCATCGACTATGTGGGGGTGGACGTATGCAGCTTCATCATGTTCGTGATGAACCCGTTCACGAAAGACGAAGAGATCCATTCCCCCCTGCTCGACAAACTGATGGGACTGGGAATAAAGGGCGGACAGTTTTCCGACGGTTCCCAGAAAGACGGCATTATGAAATATGAAAAAGGGAAGATAGTTGCTGTTTACGATCCTGTTGAAGAGGCTTATATTCCGATAAGCAGGATCCAGGCCAGGGTGGAGGAGAAACTTGGAAAGATGCCGGCTCCTCCGGCCTGGAAAGCAATTGTCGGGAATAAAGCAAAGGATGAGGTTCTTAAGCCGTATTTTGCAGAGGTAAAGACAGCCCCGGGTTTGGGAGCCGGGCTTACAAGGGAGTATGCGAAAAAGTCAAAGGAGATTGGGAAACACCTTGTTGCATGCGGGGTTGCGTTTAGTGATGCTGATGTGAACACCGTGCTGCTCACGGGATTTTTCCATGCCTACGGTCCTATCAATGAGTACCTTGATTAAAATTTATTTAACATGAAGAAACTGAGAAGAAAAGTATATTTCGTAGCCGGGTACAATACCATTTCGATGGGTAGCGGCCGTAAAGAATTCCATCCGAAAAAGGAACGTCCCGGTCTTGAGGATTATATCAGGGAAGCAGGGCAGGGTACACTGAAGATGATTGGCGGGGCTCAGAATGTTGATGAATGTGTGATCGGGAACTTCATGGCTTCCCGTTTCAACAGGCAGGCCAACCTGGCGGCATTTTTCCCTTATATTGATGAAGGATTGCGTTATAAGCCGGCTATACGTGTTGAGGGTGCATGCGGGACCGGCGGACTCGCGCTGATGAGCGGCATAAAAAGCATTCTGGCTGAGACAGCCGAAGTTGTCCTGGCTATTGGATTCGAGGTACAGAATACAGTAAAAGCCATTTATTGTGCAGATTTTCTTGCACCTGCAGGTTGGGCCCACGACCGTAAGGACGGGCATGCTTATTTCTTCCCCGGACAATTCAGTGAGAGGGCGGGGGCTTATTTTGAAAAATTCGGAAGGGAGATTACCCGTAAAGGGTTTGCCCGCTGGTACAGGAATGCGATTGAAAACGCAAGGCTTTGTGAGACAGCACAGGAATATCATAATACAATAAAAGACCTTGAAGCTGCAGCTATGGCGGAACCCAATCCGAAGGTGTTTCTCGAGAACCTGACGGCACTGGATTGTTCAAAAGTCTCTGACGGGGCTTCGGCCATTGCGATTATGAGTGAAGAAGGCCTGAAGCGATGCGGCATACCGGTTTCGGATGCAGTTGAGGTTGTTGGTTACGGGCAGTTTGAGGAAGACATCACGAAGCCGCCTCCGGATAAAACGGCTCTGACAACGATGAAAAAAGCCGTATCAAACGCTCTTGAATTTGCAGGGATAACAATTGACCAGGTTTCTACAGCCGAGATCCACGACTGTTTTACGATAGCCGGTATCATGGCAGTAGAAGCTCTGGGCCTCGCTGAACACGGTAAAGGACCTGAGTATGTGATTGCAGGGAATACTGCACGCGACGGGAAGTTTCCTATCAACACCACCGGGGGGCTTATCGGCTGGGGACATCCAACCGGTGGTACCGGTGTACACATGGCTGTTACGCTTTGGGAGCAGCTGAAAGGAAAGGCCGGGGCTGCCCAGGTGAATATACCCAACGATCGCCCGTTTGGTCTGATGGCGAATATGGGGGGGGATGATAAAACGCTGGTGGCGATAGTGTTTAAGAGGTAGCCATGAGCCATAAGCCATAAGCCATGAGCCATGAGGGGGGAAAGATGAAAATTACAGATACCGTTCAAATCGCCAATCGATTAAATACGTGCGATCTTAACTAAAGAATCACTACAACATGAATTTCGAACTCACTGAAGAACAAAAAATGATCCGCGACTCGGCAAGGGACTTTGCCTGGCGCGAACTGCTTCCCGATGTGCTTGAACGTGATGCAAATTGCATCTATCCTGCCCGGCACGTCCGCCGGCTCGCAGAACTCGGATTCCTTGGGATGAATATTTCTCCGGAATGGGGAGGCGGAGGAATGGATAACATCTCGTATGCTATCGCCATTGAAGAAATATCAAAATGTGATTCTTCCGTTGCAGTCATACTCGCAGTGCATAATTCCCTCGATTGTTACGGCATTGAATGTTATGGCACAGATCAGCAGAAGGAAAAATACCTCAGGCCCCTTGCCACAGGTGAGAAAATAGGAGCTTTCCTGCTTTCGGAACCTGAGGCCGGGTCAGATGCCACATCACAGCATACGATGGCAGTAGATCATGGAGATCATTATGTCATTAATGGAGTAAAAAACTGGATTACCAGCGCCGACAAGGGATCGACTTATCTCCTCTTCGCTCAGACAAATCCTGAGCTGAAATCCAGGGGGATCAATGCATTGATTGTCGACCGGCATTCACCCGGCATCAGCCTGGGACCGCATGAAGATAAAATGGGTATGCGCAGCTCCGATACTCACTCAGTGATGTTTACCGATGTCATCGTCCCAAAGGAAAACAGGATAGGGGAAGACGGTTTCGGTTTTAAATTTGCGATGAAACTGCTTGAAGGAGGAAGGATAGGAATTGCCGCCCAGGCCCTTGGTATCGCAGAAGGAGCATATGAAAGGGCGCTTAAATATTCGAAAGAAAGAAAAGCCTTCGGGACCCAGATCATCAACCACCAGGCCATCGCTTTCAAGATCGCTGAAATGGCTACCCGTATTGAAGCTGCAAGACACCTTGTTTATAAAGCAGCGTGGCTCAAAGACAACAACCTGCCTTATGGCATGGAAAGCGCGATGGCCAAGCTCTGTGCAACGGATACGGCCATGTGGGTGACCACTGAAGCAGTCCAGATACACGGAGGCTACGGATATGTCAAGGAATACCACGTAGAAAGGCTGATGCGTGAAGCCAAACTCACCCAGATATACGAAGGAACCTCAGAAATTCAGCATATCATTATCTCCCGGGCCGTGCTGAAGCATTAAATATACGATGCTGCCGTTTTGCGAATAGCTTCAGGCGAAGATGTCGCCTTGAAAAACCTGTTATCGAATTTAGAACTGTCGAAAAGATACTCGTTTTCATACTGGTAAGCCATTTCAACACTTTCCAGGGCAAGCCGGTTGAACAGCCCTCCCATCCGCATCATCCAGGTCCCCATTGTACTGTATGCCGGTTTTGCTCCCAGCACTCCTGCAGCAGAAGTGATAAATTCCTTCCCGTCTACAGGATCATGACCGGTAGGCAGGTGCCATACCTGGTCATAGGCATTTTCAGTGTTTCCAAGCAGAGCGACTGCTTTCCCCGAATCCGGGGTATACGTGAACGAATGCTTAACCCTGTCGTTACAGATCCACGTAGCGCTTTTCTTTACCTTCAGTTTCTCAAATATCATAGGATGCATAAACGTATTCGTGGCACCTGGTCCAAGGAAATCCGCGGAGCGTGCAATAAGGGCATGAAGCCCTCCTTTTTTGACTTCATCCATAAGCTGACTGGCAATAGCAGCCCTTACTTCTCCTTTCCGGCTGCATGGATTGTAAGGGGTATTCTCAGTCATCCAGCCACTGACCAGTCCGTACATGTAAACATTATCCAGGAATACGAGTTTTGCCTTATGTGTTTTACAGGCTTCAATCACATTGGTCATGATCCTAGGCCAGGAAACCTTCCAGACACGTACATCGTATTGAAGGCCAGCCAGGAGGTATACAACCCCGGAACCTTCGACAGCCTTCGATGTCCTGTCTGCATCCAGAAGATCCACTGAAAAAAGTTCTTCCCTGCCTGAGTATGGCTTTGGGTTTCTCCCCGCCAGCCGTATGTGGTCTGTGTATTTTGCCAGACAGGGCACCAGCTCCCGGCTGATAGCCCCGCCACTTCCTAAGATTGTTTGCATGACATGATTAATTATAAAACCAGATATGCAAATATAGATAACATTTGTATTTTGATCCCGCCATCTTCAGCAATGAAAAAATTTCTATTTTTGCTATATGAGCACAACCCTGGTTATAGCTGTGGTATTTATCAATATAGCTTTAGTGCTTTATACTTTTGGCGTCTGGGCCGAAAGAATACAGCGCCGGCTTAAATGGTGGCATCTTATTTTTTTCTGGGGAGGGCTGGCGGCCGATACAACAGGCACTACTGCAATGAGTATCATAAATGGCAGCCTGTTCAGGTTGTCTTTTCATGGGATCACGGGAAATACCGCACTATTGCTGATGCTGTTCCATGCAATCTGGGCTACGATAGTACTTTTAAAGAAAAATGAAAAGCAGATCGCCAGCTTTCACAGATTAAGTCTCATCGTTTGGCTGATATGGCTGATCCCGATGATCAGCGGGATCGTATTCGGAGCGACTCATTAATTGCGTTAATGCGTGATATCGTTCAGTTCAGAGGTTTCCACTTTATAATAACATTATTTTTTGGCGGGAGAGACAGCAGGTAAGCATAGATAGCACCCAGGTCATTCTTTGTCATGCCAGCATACATCATCCAGGGCATGATGGAAGGCATATCCCTTCGGCCCAGTTTCGGGGCCTTATATATGGCAGGATCAAATCCCTTGAAACGCCTGATGAAATCTTCCCTGCTCATCAGGCCGATACCTGTTTCCTTGTCAGGCGTGATATTCGGGGAAACAAGCAACCCGGTCGGCATAATGAATTCCCTTCCTCCCGCAAATGCCTTCTCCTTCACGATCTGCCCGTGTTTTGCTGTTGTATGGCATTCGATACAACCCGAAGCCCGGATTAAATACTCACCGTATTTTATCGTATCCGACTCGGAAGGTTTTGTTGCTGGCCGGGCCTTTCCTGGAAATGTCCGCAGCACAAGGTTCATCGGGAACGCAGGATTTGAACGTGGGGGTGTGTTACGGATCTCCGGGATGGAGCGGATGTAGGCAATAATAGAAAATATATCCTCTGTATCCATAGTCCCATAAGCAAAGTAAGGCATAATGGGAAACAGAGGCTTGCCCTCCCTGGTCTCCCCGCTTGTAATGGCTCTGTAGATCCCGGCATCAGTCCAGCTGCCGAGATTAAACGGAGTGATGTTTGGAGATGAAAACGCTCCCGGGAATCCCATTTTCTCATCGAATATTTCTCCCCCTTCTCCTAGGGTTCCGCTGACCGGTGGGCCTGAAAACCTCTCCCAATCCCGTTTAGAGTGGCAATCCATGCAGACGCAGACATGATTGGCAAGATATTGACCCCGTTCCAGGCGTTCAGGTGTTACCTGCACTGAAATATCCTGCAAAGGCACATTTGGAAGAACAAAACGGAGGTAAAGAATTACCCCGGCAATAATGAGGACCACTGCTGCCAGCAGGCCACCCAGTATCCTAGCCCATATTTTTTTTCTCATATTGAAAAGCAATCTTTAATTATCTCATTACAAAGATGGCTAAGAATTTAGCCTTTGTCAACATTCAAATGAATTATTTTTGCTTTTTAATGTCTGCGGATGAGATTTGGGGTTTTAATTAAGATCAGATGGATAACGATAATATGATCAGGATTGTCAGCGCTTCCGAGAATAACCTAAACTCGGTCACACTGGACATTCCCAAAAACAAGCTTGTTGTCGTAACCGGAGTCTCAGGCTCCGGCAAATCATCTCTTATATTCGATGTGCTGTATAAGGAAGCAGAATTCAGATATTTTGGTTCATTCTCGTCATATGCCCGGCAGTTCCTCGGAAAGATGAAACGGCCGGAGGTTGAACGCATCGACGGGCTCTCTCCGGCAGTTGCGGTGGACCAGGGATCGGTTGTTAACAATCCAAGGTCGACAGTAGGCACACTGAGCGGTATCTACGATCATCTGAGACTGCTGTTTGCCCGTACTGGCCGGGCGATGCCCTCCGGGGATTTATCCGGCCAGGCGGTTAACGGTCAGCAGCAAGGCGACAGTTTCCGGATCAACCGCAGCCTGTTTTCATTTAATTCTGCTGACGGGGCCTGCCCGATTTGCAAAGGCCTGGGGGTCGAAGACCGCCTTGATCCTTCCCTGCTGATTGAAGATGATGCAAAGTCTATCCGCCAGAGAGCCATGACGATCACGACACCGAACGGGTATATTATGTATTCCCAGGTAACCCTGGATGTGCTTGACCAGGTTTGCCGTGCCGAAGGTTTTACCATCGATATCCCTTGGAAAGACCTGACCGCCGAAAACAAACATGTGATTTTCTACGGCAGTGATAAGCTGGAGATCCCCTTTGGCAAACATCCTCTGGAATCGAGGATGAAATGGAGCGGAATTACGGCAAAACCCCGCGAAATGGGGGTTTACAAAGGGGTGATTCCGGTCATGGAAGAAATTCTTAAAAGGGACAGAAACAAAAATATCCTTCGTTTTGTGCGTACAACCTCCTGTTCAGCCTGCGGGGGGAAGAGGCTTAATAACCGGGCTCTTTCGGTAAAAGTTGGAGGATTGGATATCGCTTCATTATCCGCACTTCCGGTTAGCGTGCTTGGCAATTCCCTTGCTGCCCTTGACTTTCCATCAGGTCAGAGCAAGGTAGCCGGCGGGATACTCAAGAACATCCTGTCATTGATCAGCGAAATGAAGCGGCTGGGACTCGGTCATCTTTCAACCGACAGGGAATCGGGGAGCTTGTCAGCCGGTGAATCGCGCCGCCTGAAGCTTGCAACACAGCTGGGTTCCGGACTTAGCGGGATGATCTGTGTGTTCGATGAGCCATCCATCGGGCTGCATGAATCCGAAACCCTGGAATTGATTTTAGTCCTGAAACAGTTGCGTGACCAGGGAAACACGGTGATCGTTGTGGAACATGATGAAGAATTCATACGGCATGCCGATCATATTATCGATATAGGTCCGGGTCCGGGGGTTTACGGGGGTAATGTATTATTGAACTATGCGGTGGCCGAACTTAAGAGTATACCCGAGGGAATTATCAGCAAAAGCAAAACCTTATCATATTTCTTCGGAATTGAACGCGTGGATTCACCTGCTTTTACCCGTGAGGACAAGGGCGAATTCAGGATTTCAGGGGCTTCTCATCACAACTTGAAAAATATTAACGTTTCTTTTCGTCTTGAATCTCTTAATGTGGTGACCGGTGTTTCCGGCGCCGGCAAAGGGAGCCTGGTACACCAGACCCTGGGGAGTTTCCTGAGGAAGAAATTAAACAAAAGCAATGAAGAATCCGGGAAATACGATTCAATTACGGGTTTGGAAAGCATCAAACGGCTTATTGAGATCGACCAGTCGCCGATAGGCCGCACTCCGAGAAGCAATCCCGCCACTTATACAGGCCTGTTCGATGATATCCGGGACCTGTTCGCTTTGCTGCCGGGATCTGTTGCCAGAGGATACGGAAAGAGCCGTTTTTCTTTCAACACGAAAGGCGGCCGTTGCGAGGACTGCGAAGGGGCGGGCTATAAACAAACCGGAATGCATTTTATGGGAAGCGTGGAGATCTTGTGTGAAAGCTGCAACGGCCGCCGGTTCGATAACGAGACGCTCGAAATAACATCGAAGGGAAAAAATATTTCCGGGATTCTCGAAATGCCGGTATCTGAAGCTTTGATTTACTTTGAAGGGGAGAGAAAAATCCTGCATTGCCTTAAGACTCTCGATGAGCTCGGGCTGGGTTACCTGACCCTGGGCCAGCGGTCCTCAACCCTGAGCGGAGGAGAAGCCCAGCGCGTAAAACTGGCTGCTGAACTTGCCAGACCCGCATCATCACATACATTATATATTCTTGATGAACCGACAACAGGGCTGCATAGCGACGATGTAAAAAAACTTCTTTTATGCCTGAACGGCCTTATCGACCATGGACATACTGTTATTTGTATAGAACATCATCCGGCATTATTGAGATCTGCAGACCGGATCATTAAACTTGGTCCGGGAAGCGGGAATGATGGGGGAGGATTGATTTTTGCCGGAAATCCTGAGGATTATTTTCGTGACGATTCATCAGCTGTTGCTCATGGCTCGCCACTTACGGTTCGTGATAAATCTGAAATTCAAAATTCTTTGGGCAACAATCAATACCCGTCGACATATGATCATCTCTCGAACTCACCATTTTCCCGGAACGATGCACTGGTTTTGATAAACGTCACAACCCACAATCTTAAAAACATCAACGTCTGTATCCCACATGGCCAACTAACAGTGATCACCGGTGTTTCCGGCAGCGGAAAGTCTTCCCTTGCTTTTGATACCATTCATGCCGAAGCCAGGAACCGCTTCCTGTGCAATTTCTCGGCTTATGCACGCACCCGGATCGGCATGAAGGACAAGCCCGACTTTGAAAAGGTTAGCGGGCTGCGGCCAACTTTCGCGGTTGAACAATCGGGGATCCAGTCTAACCCCAGATCCACAGTGGGTACATTTACCGGGATTTATGACCTGTACCGCCTGCTTTTTTCGAGGGCGGCACTGAAACTGACAAACGCCCGGGTTCAGGTCTCTCTGCAATCCGCCCTGAATCAAACTGATTCCATACAAGGGAGGCGGGAATATCATTCCAGGCCCCTTTCAACTTTCTTTTCCTTCAACAGCATACAGGGAGCCTGCCCCGAATGCGACGGCCTTGGGATAATCATTTTATGCGATCCCGGGAAGCTGATTACCGATCCAGGTCTCTCCATAATTAACGGAGCCATGGATGGAAGTAAAACCGGTAAATTTTACGGGGATCCTTACGGACAATATACTGCAACCCTTAAAACGGTTGGAACCAAACATGGCATTGACTTCGGCAGGCCATGGAATGAACTTTCAGCTGAGGATAAGCAGCTTGCTTTATATGGATGCGGGGACGAGACTTATGATGTCAGCTGGGAATTCCTCAGGAACAAACGCAGCGGCACTCATCATTTCAAAGGTACATGGCCAGGCTTTCTCGGTCTTGTAAATGAGGAATACACCCGCAAACATGCCGACCACCGTGGTGAGAGTATGATGAATGTGATGAGCGGTATGGAATGTATGGCATGCCATGGCAGCCGTTTACATGCAGGCGTTCTGTCGTGGGTCATCCGCCAAAAGAATATTGCTGAGATCTCAGCCATGGATATTTCGGAAAGCATCAGTTTCTTTAGTGGTTTTTTCAGGCCCTGTCCGGGAACTGACCTTAACGAAGGGGCTGCGGATCCCCTGCATCCTGCAACCTTATCGGAAGAGCAGGAGAGGACCATTACCGGGCCCCTGGTGACTGAGATATTGCGCAGGCTGACAACACTGGATACCCTCGGACTTTCATATCTTGCTGTTTCAAGAAATACGGTATCACTTTCACATGGGGAAGCAAGGCGACTGCAGCTGGCAGCTCAAACGGGATCAGGTTTGTCGGGGATGATCTATGTCCTGGATGAACCCACCGCCGGGCTGCATTCAAAGGACACTACTAGGCTTGTATATCATTTAAGAGAGCTTATCAAGGCTGGTAATACAGTGATAGCAGTGGAACATGAGAGGGAAGTGATACTCGGGGCAGATCATATCATTGATATGGGGCCTGGAGCAGGCAGGCTGGGCGGTGAGATTGTTGCCGAAGGAAGTGTTAAAGAAATTATTGATTCCGAAAGATCCGTCACGGGAAAATACCTGAGATCCCCGCTCAACCCGCATCCTCATGCGATCAGGAAGATGTCATCAGGCCTTCAGATAAAAAATGCCTTCATCCATAACCTGAAACATTTCGACCTGGAAATTCCTTCGCGCGGGATCATTTGCGTTACCGGGGTTTCGGGCAGCGGGAAATCGAGCCTGGTGTTTGATCTGATTCATGCCTCCTGGAAGGAGGGCAGGCCAACAGGATGCAGCGGTATCAGCGGATTTGAGAAATTCGGCAGGGTGGTCAGTGTTGAACAAAGAGAGGAGTTCAACTCCCCTCACTCTGTAATTGCAACCTATTCAGGAGCTTTTGACCTGATCCGAAACCTCTTTGCCTCAACCGATGAGGCCAGGCAGGAAGGTTTCGCGAAAAACCATTTCTCCTTCCTGAACAAACAATCACAATGCCCCAATTGCGAAGGCATGGGACAGACCAGGATCAGCATGGACTTTATGCCAGATATATACCAGGAATGCGAGGTTTGCCATGGGAAAAGGTTCAGGCCTGAAATCCTCGTTGTTGGTTATTGTGGAAAAAATATAAGTGAGATACTTGATTTAAGCGTTTCGGAGGCTGCAGTTTTCTTTGCCGGTCAGAAACAGCTTCTGCCGATCCTGAAGAATCTTGATGAGGCGGGATTGGGCTATCTCAAACTTGGCCAGCCCCTGAATACCCTGTCGGGAGGAGAAGCGCAAAGGCTGAATCTTTGCAGGGAACTGATGACACCTCTGAAATCCTGCATCCCGCATCCTGCATCCAGCATCTTGCATCCTGCATCCCTTTACCTTTTCGACGAACCCTCCACCGGCCTTCACTTCGCCGATATCGAAAACCTTCTGAAACTGTTCCACCATCTCGCCGATGAGGGTAATACCCTGATAATCATCGAACATGACCAGCAGATCATCTCTGAAGCAGATCATGTTATTGAACTTGGGCCTGAAGGTGGGGAAAAGGGTGGGTATCTTTTAAGTGAATAGTGACCAAATACCATTTACTAGTCACCATTCACCATTCACTAGTCGCCAGTCACCAGCTTGTTACTGCTTCTTTGTCGTGGCAATGAAGAAGAACAGCAGGAAACCTGCAGCGATAAACACCAGTTCGATCCCAATCGGTAAAAAAGCATCGGCTCCCTGGTCCCAGTTCAGGCGGCCTGCGCGTGAAAGGATCTGGATCAGTATCATGCCGGCACCTGCAAACAGGGTCACCAGGCCCCATTTCAGGGTGGGATATTTGGCCGTCTCACCTTCGATGGATTCAAGGATCCCGGCTTTATCAATATGTCCGCTTTTGACGATCTTACGACGTAACAGATAGTCGGTAAGCGCTTTCAATAATGAATATATTCCGAAGAATACTACCGCAGTTACGATTGCGGCTCCGATTTGTTCACTTAACATATGGCAAGGGTTTTAAAATTTAACTTCTGCACCATATGTCGTAAGGCAGGTGCAGAAGGTTGCAGAAATCAGCAGTTTTTTTTTGAAGGGGAACGGGAATTATCCTGTCTTCAACCTGTAACCCGTATTATGAATGGTCTCAATTACGATCTTCGGATCGGGTTTAAGAACCTTCCTCAGGCGCGAAACGAAAACATCCATGCTCCTGCTGAAATAAACGTCATCATTGCCCCAGACCTTCCGCAGTATCTCTTCACGTTTCAGTATCCTTCCTTTGTTTTCGATCAGAAATGCAAGCAGTTCATTCTCCTTTTGGGTAAGGATCCTCGGCTTTCCGCCATAGCTCAACTGCTGGTTCCTGTAATCGTAAGTAAATTCTCCAAGTTGTACAGGCAAAGGATCAGTCACGGGGACTATGTTCTTCCTTTTGAGGAACACCTCTATTTTTAGCACCAGTTCCTCCATGCTGAAGGGTTTTGTAATATAATCGTCCCCTCCCAGGGTCAAACCGGCGATCCTGTCCTCCCCTGACGACCTGGCGGTCAGAAAGAGTATCGGAATGCCTTGATTCACAGCACGGATCCTGGCTGCAAGAGTGAACCCGTCCATTTTTGGCAGCATCACATCCAGGATGCAAAGGTCATATTCCGAATTTTTCATCATCTCAAGGGCAGATATGCCATCGCCTGCATGATCGACCCGGTAACCCCTGATCTCAAGATTGTCCCTGGTCACAAAGGACAGCGCAAGGTCATCCTCAACATAAAGCAGCTTTGGTTTGTTTCCCATGGTAGGATCTTATTGATTTGGAATTTCGATGGTGAACCTGGCCCCGCTTCCCGCCTGTGTATCGAGTTTTATCTTCCAGCCATGAGCACGGCAGATGATCTTCACATAATGCAGGCCCAGACCGAACCCCTTGACATCGTGTACATTTCCCGAAGGGACCCTGTAAAATTTCTGGAACACCCGTTTCTGGTATTTCGGATCTATCCCAGGGCCGTTATCGGAAAAACATACAAATACGGTCCTGTTCTCCATCCGGGTGGAGATCCTGATCTCGGTATTTTCAGGACCGTATTTTACCGCATTGTCGAAAAGATTGTGAAATATATTTGTCAGGTGGATGATATCGGCCCGGATAACCTTCACCGATGGATCCAGCGAAAGCTCCAGGGCAGCCCCCGGGCGCAGCTTTGTCCTGAAATGACCGGCCACCGTTCTTACAAGTTCATTCAGGTTGATTGTTTCCGTTTTAAGCTGAAGGCCTCCCTTCTCGATGTGGACTATCTGCAGCACCTTCCCTGCCAGCAGGTCCAGCCTGCGGTTCTCCTGTTTGATGAGAGAAGCGTACCTGTCAAGCCGCCCTGGGTCTTTTACTATTTCGGGATCCAGGATGACATCAGCCGCAAGGTTTATGGTCGATATGGGGGTCTTGAATTCATGGGTCATATTGTTAATGAAATCCTTTTGCATTTCAGAAAACTGTTTCTGCTGCAGGATCACGAAAATGGCATAAACAAAGAAGACCACCGAAAGGACGAGGATGAAAGTAAAGAAGAAAAGTATGGATATATCCCCTGCAACAGTATTACGGAGGGCCGGGAACCTGATCCCGAAATAATAAAGGTATTCACGGTATTTGGGGAGGTTTTCAGAGGCCTTAAGCTTTTCGCCAGCTCCGGAGGCTGAAATATAACTCCCGTATACCATCCGGTCCGAATGACAATCATAAATGGCATATTCGTAATCGGTCCTGATGTTGAGACGTTCGAATTCAGTCTTCAGGTAATGTTCAAGCACGTTGGCATCGATCACGCTGTTGATGTCAACGACAAAATATGCCGATGACAGCTGCCTGACGGGATTCCCGTAAGGAGGAGCCGTCTGGTTCAGACGGCAGATCTTCCCGGCGACGGTCTTGAGGGCTATCACAATGCTCTGGTTCAGCTCCTTTTCCCTGGTATTCCAGGCGTTGACCAGGAAATAGGTCTGCACGGAGATTATGCCGACAATGGAAACGGCACCGAGCAATACAACGAATTTGAGCTTATACCCTCGCATGGGAGATGATTTTTTTTTAGATCCAGGGGATTTGTCATGTAAAATTACTGATAATGTTATTGTCCTGGCGGGATTTACATTTCATTTACAAAGATTTACATTTCGTTTACAATCATTTACCAGTCATTAACATGTGTTTCCTCCAGCCCTGTCCATCTTTGCATTCAAAAAAAAACCATATGAAAACAAAAACAATTTTAATGACTGCCGCTATCCTCGGTTTCTGCCTGAGTGCTTATTGCCAGGATGCCCCCAAACAAGGTGAAGTGAAACTCCCGACCGAGCTTAAAAAGAACGGGCCGGTAGCCAGGTTCGACAAGACCGAGTATGAATTTGGTGATCTCATACAGAATTCACCGGGAACGGCCACATTTACCCTTACTAATGACGGTAATGAACCCCTGCTCATCTCGTCTGCCACGGCTTCCTGCGGCTGTACAAACCTCTCTTATTCCAGGGATCCTGTACTTCCCGGCAAATCGACAAGCATTTCAGCGACCTATAACGCTGCCGCCCAAGGTAATTTTTTCAAGAGCATCACCGTAAGGACCAATGCTTCCGATCAACCCGTGATACTTCAGATCAAAGGCAAGGTCATCCCGAAATCATGAACGGGCCTGCAACCTTTTTGCATTTCCTGCGACTAATGTTGCAATGGATGATGTTGCACTGGTCAACGCCCTGAAGGCAGGAAATATAAATGCGTTCAGGTTCCTGGTCGATAAATACCGGAACCTTGTATGGCATATGGTATTGCGGATGACAAACCGCCAGGAGGATGCAGAGGATCTATGCCAGGAAGTGTTTATCAGGGTTTTCAAACAGATAGATAAATTCAGGGGGGATTCAAAGCTTTCGACATGGATCGGTTCCATCGCCTACAATGCATGCGTTGACCAGATGAGGAAAAACAAACGGGAAGTGCTTTCAGGAGCCGATCCAATCCTGGCGATCAACCTTGCCCAGTCGGATGTGTCGCCTTTGCTTAACAGCATTGACAGGAATACAATGAAAAAGCTCGTCCACCGTATCTTAGAAAAAATGCCGCTTCAATACCGCACAGTCATCACCCTGTTCCACCTGGAAGAATTCTCTTACCGGGAGATTGAAGAGATCACGGGGATGCCTGAAGGCACAGTGAAATCATACCTGAGCCGCGGGAGGGAGATCATCCGCCAGAAAATGACAGAACTGGTCCCCGACATACAGCCTGTGCTATTTGAGGCGTAATAACATTAAATTTGCAGACATGGAAATGAAAGAATTTAAAAAAAACCTGGATGGCATCATCGACGATTCACTGCGTGAGCCCCCCGATAATATCTTTCCTGATGATTTTACCGACAAGCTGGTTAAAAAGCTTGAAAAGCAGCTTGCCTGGCAGGAGCTCCTCACAGAATTCGGGTTAAAAACAGGGCTTGTTCTACTTGCCCTCATCGTCATGGGGATCTGCCTGATATTTCCTGCAAAGACCGATCCGGCTCCCCTTATCCAATGGGTCGCCAGCCACCGTCTGATTGTTTGCGGAAGTATTGGCGTTGGCCTGTTCACCTTTGTTTTTGACCAGGTCGTCCTGAAATATATGTTTAAAAGATCCCGGCAGCAGTTCTGATGTTTAAGATGATCAACCCCGGCTATTATGAATTACCAATAAGGAATTTTACCATTCATCATTCACTAGTCACCATTCACCAGCCGATCATTTCTCCGCCGCCACCTGGGCCACGGTTTCGATTGCGATAGCCGAAAAAGCTGCCCCGTAATCAAGGTCTATATTTTCCATGGTGTCATGCGTATCATGATATCCCTGCCGGTGGATGTCGTAATTTTCCATAAACAAAACAGAGGGAACGCCGATATCTGAGAATATCATCACATCGGTGTTATACAGTGAACTGGTAGGATCTTCCCATGTGCGGACTTCCCCTTCCAGGGACAGGAACAATGCTTTTTCGGGAATCCTGAATCCTGACTCCTTTGCCCCGCATCCCGTATCCTTGATTTTTAGTTGCCCTTCGAACTTAATCCGTTCACCTCTCTTACATCTGGCCCTGCCAGGTCCCGAATTCAGCTCTTCAGCAAGTTTATTCCATGCACGGTTGACAAGGTGGGCCTTATAGCCCAGTTTCACCGAATCAAGGGTTCGCCCCGGAGAGATCTGGAAGATATCCCTTGCATTGTCGCGGTTATGGGCTATCATATCCATCACAAAAACCCCTTTGATTTCCACTCCGCTGAGGTCTTTGAAGCTGCCGTCATCCCTTCGCATTTTCAATGTCTTTTGCACGTAATTCCGGCAGAAATCCCTGGCCCCCATACAGTCTGAAGGAAATTCCTCGCCTGTTAAATGGATAAGCCAGATATCTCTTTCCAGTTTGCCTTCTTTCGCAAGTTGCAGGAAAACAGGAGCTGCCAGCAACAGGGTGGATGTAGCCGAATGGTTATCATCTGCTCCTGCTGCTGCAAGCCTTGCGCCCGTTCCACCTGCTGATTTATCATATACATCCTCCATGTAGGCTGTGTCGTAATGATCGCCCATGATGATCGCCTCTTTACGGTTCTTCCCGGGTATTATTACGAGTATGTTCCTTTCATATTCAGTCCCTTCAAGGTTAGCCTTCCAGCCCCCGAACTGGGTAAAGTCAAAATCAGTCTCCCATTTGAATGGTAATTCCCCCGTTTCGGCCCTGCCTTTCATACCCTTCTCAGCAATTGCTTTTCTGTGGCTGGCCAGAAGGTAATCTCCAAGAAGATGGAGGTCCCTTTTGTTATGCCTGGTTTCATTCAGGGTGGGGTGGTCCTGAACCACATCCGCATTATCCTTGTTGATATACTCGCCGCAGGCCAGGCTGAAGATCTGGTTCCAGAAATCCTCCTCGTATTTTCTAGTGGCTGTAGACGTAAATGTCAGGGGTTCAGGTAAGGCATTGTCTTCTTTGATAATATTTTCAACGAAAATTTTTGCCCTGTGAGCCAGGCCGGGCTGGTTGGTACGTTCATGAAGGATTTGAAGCCATTCATCGAGGCTTGCATCTTTTTTGATCCTGATGAGGTGGCGGGCAAAATCCTTTTCCAGAGCAGGCACTTCAAGCAGTTCCCACATATCGAGCAGGGTCATCAGGTTGAAAGCAGTGAGATGTTTACTATGATCATGCTGTGAAACAAAATGCTTCAGTATAGAGGTATGAGGCTGCCTTTCCATCATCCTCGGCCACAATTCTATCGGCTTCGCCGGATCAGGCTTTGCCGAATCATAGGCGGTAAGGTATCCGTACAGCAGGTCCTCGAATACCATAGGTTTTGCAGTGGCCGTATCTACGCAAGCCACAACAGGCCTGTGCCAGAATATCTCATGCCTTCCCGCCTGCATGGGCGGGAAATAAAAGCGGTAGCGGAAGAGCCCTCCTGCAAGTACTACCGAAGCAGCATGCTGAATTTCTTTTTTACCGGCCCGGGGACCGTCGAGCAGAAGCCCGATATGCTCATTAAGGATCTGAACATTTCTTGCCATGGGTTTGTTATACAGATCGAGTGCCGGGAGCGTGGTGTTGAATAAGGTTTGTGCGACGGGGTCGATCTGTTTGCCGCCAATCAGTGGATCTTCGGTACGGCCTGCCCTGTCCCAGCGGCTTGTACGGACATATGTATTAAGCAGCAGTTCTTCAAGGATGTCCGGGTTTTCTTTTCCCGGCGAGGGTTGATGAAACCATCCCGACTGAGGCACCCTGATCCCGAAATTCTCTTCATTCCTGCTAACCAGGCGGAGCATCGGGAACTGGATGGCATTGTACAGCTGGCCTGCCAGGTTTATATAATCCTTGTTTCCCCATAACGCCAGGCTCCCGGGGAAAGGGATCAGCGCCAGGTCGCCTGCAAAATATTTCTGTTTGACGACTTCCGGCAGGCTCCCAAAGGGCCTGAAGGTTAGCAGGTATACCGTATCGGCAAAACTGTCGCCATCAGCAATCAGATATTTGGAAGTCCATGAAGGAAGTTTAGCCCCGTTCCAGTGTGCCATGGGAAGTTTTCCAGCCGACGGCATAATACGAAAACCAGCCTCCAGCATCGTCTCAGGCGTGTTTAACCTGCGATCAAAAGCATGATGGAAGATCTTCCCGATGAACTGAAGAAAAAAGGACTCCGGGTATTCGTCTTTATCTCCCCTGAAAAACGACTTCCAGAAAGCTTTTTCAGGCCCCTGTTCGCTTCCCCCGAAGAGTGTCCACCTGGACCTTCCTTTATCGTCTTTTGTTTTTGATAAAGCCATCGAAGCCAGCAATACATAGCGTTCATAATTCAGGCTGCCTGCTTTTTGGGCCAGTTCATCCGGCCAGAAAGGATTATCCCTCAGGTTCCGGTTTTTTCTTCCCGCTATGCTTGGAGGAAGTTTCCCTTTTCCAAGCTGGATTATATGCTCCATGCATTGCTGCCCTATGCTTTGAAGGCCTGGTTGAAGATGCAGAAATTCTTCAGCTTCATTGATGTAAAACCCGTACAGATCATCCTCTTTGAAATGCCATGGATAAACCTGGCCATCGTATGGCCTGAACCCGATATGCATAGGTGGCATGAACTCAGAATAAGCCGGCAGGGGAAATCCGTCTTCTCCGCCAAACCAGGGAAAATTCTCAAGAAACTGTTTCCAACCCATCAGACCTCCTCTTTTTCCGAATCCGCCGAGGACTCCTGAATTTCCTTATAAATATTCATAATCTCTTCCCTGAACCGTTCCGGTGCTTCGAGATAGCCCCATCCTTCTTCAAGTTCAACAATTCCGCCCAGGGCTGAATCTTCACGAATAATAATGCCATAGGGGACCTTCTTATCCAGAAGCACTTCCTCCATGAGTTCAGCTTCGAACTCATTGTTAAGGACCAGGATTTTTTCAAACTCTTCCATAATTTTTGGTTTTAAGATTGAACTTTTTCTCCGATCCGCAAAATTTCAGATCGTCAGCGTTCATTTTACTAAATTACAAAAATTTGATGCATTTCTTACACAAATTGCCCTGAACTGAATTAATCAATGAAGTATTGGTACTTTTACCTTTCAAAATTATTGATCTATGGAAACAACATCCAAAGTAATTATAATAATAGCCTTGCTGTTACTTTCCCCGTTTCTTTTCTTTCATTCCTTTGCCCAGAAACCGGCAGCACAATCATCTTTCCCTAAACCAAAAAATGTCATTATCATGATCGGTGATGGCATGGGTTATAACTGCGTAAAAGCCGCAGATGATTTTTACGGTCCCATGCAGATTGAGGATTTCCCTGTTAAGGTGGCAGCAGCCACTTATCCTGCGAAATCGGGGGAATTTGATGAAAAGGACACTTCAAAACTGAACTGGGCGGCTGGTTACAACCCGGCTATGGCATCAAAGGATTCACTTTACCTTCGAAAGGACTTCACCGAATCTGCAGCTGCAGCGACCGCGCTGTCAACAGGCAGGAAGACCTATAATAATGTAATCGGACTTTCAATCACTTACGATACCCTGAAAAACCTGTGTGAACTGGCTAAAAGCATTGGCAAATCGGCAGGGGTTATCACTTCGGTTCCATTCAGCCATGCCACTCCTGCAGGATTTGTAGCGCATAATAAAACGAGGACCCATTATTCCGAGCTGGCGACTTACATGCTGTTCAGCAGCCGGTGCGACCTTATCATGGGCTGCGGCAACCCTGAATTCGACGATAACGGGAACAGCTTGAGCGGAGCCTGGAAAAGTTCAAAATACGTAGCCGACAGCATGCTATGGCTGTCACTCAAATCGGGAAGTGGAATACAGACATCATTCATAATAAAGGATAAAATATATCAGGTTACTGATGTTTCGGGTGACAGGATCCCGGACCCATGGACTCTCATCACCTCTGAAAAGGATTTCAGGAAATTAATGAGCGGGAAAACTCCGAAACGGGTTTTGGGAATACCGGAGGTTTACTCTACGCTCCAGCAGAACAGGGATTTCGGAAAAAATGAAACAAAAAATTCCCCTCCGTTTTTAAAGCCTTTAAATCCAAACCTGCCCACTCTTGCCGAAATGGTCAGGGGTGGGTTGAATGTACTCGACAATAATCCAAAAGGGTTTTTCGTGATGATTGAAGGAGGGGCTATCGACTGGGCGAACCACGATAATCAGAAAGGCCGTATGCTGGAAGAGATGAAAAGTTTCAGCGATGCAATTGACACTGTGGTTGCCTGGGTAAATAAGTATTCCAGCTGGAATGAGACCCTGCTTATTGTTACCGCCGACCATGAATGCGGAGATCTGTGGGGAGGCAATACCTTCAGCCCGGTCAGTGATAACGGCCGTAATATCATGCCAGGCCTGAAATATAACAGTAAGGATCACACCAATGCCCTGGTGGGGGTTTATGCGAAAGGAAAAGGGGCGGAGATGTACAATTTATTGGCAGGTGAAACAGATCCCGTCAGAGGTAAGTTTATTCAGAACACGGCTATTCCCCAGCTTATTTTCATGATGTGGGGACCCCCTGTTACTTATTGATTTTCCGGGTGCGCATCCTGGATTCGACAATGGAACTTACAAGGTAATATAAACCAAACAGGGCACCGGCCATCATCAGACTGTAATAAAAAGAAGGATGTGAACTTATTAGCCTGCCAATAGGGATGGTCACAAAGCTGAAGGAATGTTCAAAAATCTCTCCGAAACGGGTAAAGCTGTTCAGAAAATACTGGAAAATCATACCGAAAATGTCGAAGGCGGCAAGAAACGAGTGAATAGCTTCCATAGTTTTAATTTTTAGCAAATATACAGCCCGGGGCCATCAGCGTATAGTTAATTTCGACGAAAGGTGGAAAATAGCGGATGAAAGGGGGGAAATGTCAGACGGACTTAAAATTTTGCCCGTTCATTGTTGTTGTATGTTACTTTATGCCTTTTTCCCAGGAACCTGATAAGGCAGTCTTCGGTAGTTAGTTCCAATGTGCTGCCCTGATCCTGGTGTTCAAAGACATATGCTGCAGATACATAACTGTTTAGTGCGACGGTGTATATTTTATCCTGTTGGATTTGATTACCCGAATGGTCAAACATATTCAGCTCCGGAGCTTTCCCGTTCTCACCCTTTTTGATAACATAGGTCATGCCAGAAGGGATCAGGTCGATTTCCTTCTCTTTTTTATAGGAATTTATAATAAGAGAACCAATCTCTTTTCCGCTCATTTTATAAACGACGACCTGGTTTCCGAAAGGATCGAGGCGATAGATGTCTTTTACTTTGATTTCTCCTTTCTCAAGGCTTTGCAATCTTATCCCGCCTTTATTCTGAAAGGCAAAATCGGTTTTCGCAGCCCAGGCTATGGCATCAGTCACCAGGGCGCCCAGGTTCTGTTTGCCGTTAATCGCTGATGCCGCATATCCGGCGACCTTTTCGAATTCCGGGTTATTATCGTAACGGTCTGTCATTGACTTTATAGCCGGATCGGAGCCGGTCAGAGATTCCATGGCAATGAGGGTATCGCTCTTTTCTACCATAATGTTCCCTTTAAAAACCAGGGTAAGTTTGCCGATAAAGCGCTGGTAAGAGCCGGCCTGAACTATCATTACCCCGTCTATGGTAAGATGTTGCTTCAGTATCGTATGGGAATGCCCGCCAATGATCACATCGAACTGAGGATATTCCCTGGCAAGTTTTTCATCGGTTTCGACCCCGAGATGGGTAAGGGCTAACAGGCTTCCGTATTTCTTCTTAAGTTCAACGAATTCCCCGGCAGCCTTCAGAGGGTCACTGAAGCTTAATCCTGCTACTTTCGAAGGATGAGTGTCGGGTATACTATTTTCGTTTATCTCAATCAGGCCCAGAACGGGTATTTGCAGCTTGCCTGCTGTTAATACATAATAAGGCAGGGGCTGTTTCATGCCCGATGAGCCGGTGTTCATATTGGCACAGATAAAAGGAAATTTCGCCTGTTCAATTCTCTTTTCCAGGAAAAGCTGCCCAAGGTCAAATTCATGATTGCCGAAGCAGCTCAGGGTAAATCCGGTCTGGTTCATCAGGTCGATCATCGGAAATCCTTTATCGGCAACCATATCCACATAAGGGTTTCCTGTGAAGTTATCCCCGGCCGAAACAATATAAACATAAGAATGGCTGCGCTTCAGGCTATCGGCCAGGTATTTCAGCCTGGCGAAACCGTCGGTCTTCGCATGCATATCATTCAGATGAAGGATGATGACCTCCGTTCTTTCAAGGCTGCTTTTCCGGGCAAATACCGGATTGATGGCCAGAAGGAGAACAGCCGTCAGCAGTATGTAAACCTGTTTTCTCATTATTTGTAAAGGAAACGTTTGATGCTTCGTTTGGGTGTTTTTTCGAATTCTGCGGGATGGATCTCGAAATCGGATACCATCATGTATTTAGGCACATGATGGTTGAGATCGTGAACGTAACCTTTGAAAATGGTGGATAATTCTTCTCTGGTATGCCCTGCTTTTTCAACAGCATCATAATCGGGGTATATCAGTGCAACAAGTTTTTCATCACGTTCCAGCACAAGAGATTCCATTACCATAAAACGGTTGTTCAGATAAGATTCCAGTTCTTCAGGATAGATGTTCTTCCCGGAAGGACCAAGGATCATGCTTTTGCTCCGGCCTTTGATATATATATTCCCGTGTTTGTCGGTAATACCCAGGTCGCCCGTATGAAGCCATCCATCGGCATCGATAACCTGTTTCGTAGCCTCTTCGTTTTTATAATATCCCAGCATCACATGGGAACCTTTTGCCAGGATCTCACCTGTCGTTCGATAAGGATCGGGAGAATCAATCCTCATCTCGAGTTCATCCACCACCCTCCCGGAGGCCCCTAACTGGGTTGTCTTCCAGGATGCATAGGAAATCAGCGGCCCGCATTCGGTCATGCCGTATCCTACCGTAAAAGGGAATCTGATCTTCCTGAAAAACCTTTCGGCTTCAATATTGAAAGCAGCACCGCCAATGACCAATTCCTTGAAATTTCCCCCGAAGACAGTGTATAGTTTTTTCCTGATCTTATTATGCAGGAGGATGTTGATACCCGGTATTGCGAGGAGGATATTGATCGCAGGCTTGCGGAACAACGGAAGGATCTGGGTTTTGAATATCTTTTCGATGACCAGCGGAACACTGAGTATCAGGGCGGGTTTTATCTCCTGGAAGGCCTGCATGATTATTTTCGGAGAAGGTGTTTTCGTAAGAAAAGTTATGTCGCAGCCCAGCGTAAACGGGAAAAGGAATTCGAAAGCGCAGCCATAGGTATGGGCCAGGGGAAGGAAGGAAAGTATCTGATCCCTCGGCATCAGGGGCATGTTCCTGTGGGCATAAAGGATATTTCCATAAAGACTTTTATGTTGAAGTACAACTCCTTTCGAAAAGCCTGTTGTTCCTGAAGTATAACTGATCACTGCGATCTCGTCCATAGAGAACTCGTCGAATCTGATCATTTCCCGATCAATCCCGGCTTCCCCATCATCCGATGTTCTGTATTCAGTGTCCGGTATTTGACGTTCATCCTCCCTCAGAAACAATACCTCATTATTCTGTATCCTGTAAACTGCCTTAATCAGTGGTATTTCAGAGATGTTCAGTTCCTTAAAGATGAAGTCCTCGACAAACATCAGGCAGGCGTCGGAATGGGTGGCTATATAATGAACATCGGCGGGTTTGAAGTCCGGGAGTATGGGAACGATAACCGCACCGAAGGTCACTGTGGCTATATATATTATACCCCAGTTGGCGGAGTTTTTTCCCAGGAGGACAACCTTGTCCCCTTTTTTGATACCATTTTTTCTGAAGATCCCGTGAATGGCCAGGATTTTAATGCCGACTTCCTTATAAGTATAAGCCGATCCACCGTAATCGGATAATGCCCTGTTATCCCAGTTGTTGCGGATACTGATTTCAAAAAGGGCTGTCAGGGTTTTCGGGACAGACATAATTTGAATAAAGTACGAAGTTCTTAAAAATAATTCACTTACGACGAAATAGTTTGGTATAATTCAAGAAATTTCAGAATACAATTCTTCCAATTATATCTGGAAGCGTATTCGATGATCTCCTGAGAGTATAAACCAGGTTCTTTTTCCCTCAGTTCAAGGCCCAGGCGCAGAACGGCAGCCATTGACCCGGCCTCAAAGCTGTCCCAGTAAAAAGCGATAACCCCGCCGATTTCAGGCAGGCTTGCCGCCCTGCTCAGAAAAACCTGCTTCCCGGCAAGCATGGCTTCGATAACAGGCAGGCCGAATCCTTCGGCAAGGGATGGGAAGAGGAATGCCCTGCAATGTTTATAGAGCCAGTACTTTTCATCCTCATCGAGCACTCCCGGAATGATAATGTTGTCTGAAACTTCCGACTCTCTTATCATTTCCCGTATCCTGTTTCCATAGGAGGTCTGATTATTACCGCCGAGAACCAGGAGATGATCAGGGAAATGATCCATCAGGGGGATCAGGGTGTGAAGGTTCTTTTCTTCCTTGAAAACGCAAAGTGAAAAGAAAAAGGGCTTTTCGGGTAACCAATGCGGCATTCCGGCGTCAGGCCTGGGCTCCAGTCTGACCCCGTTATGGATAGTCAGAACCGGCTTATTCCCTGCGTCAATGTTTTCTTTGAGCACTTTCCCTGTGAAATCGGAAATTACTGTAACCGCCGAAGCCCTGTCGACATTTTTCTGCAAGCGCTTCAGGTATTTCGCCGCTTTATCAGGTTTTTTCCGGGAAAGGAAGTTCAGATCGTGAACTGTGAGAATTACTTTTGAAGATGGATGAGGCAAATGGGATGGAAACTGGTGAAGGCTGTGCCAGATATCGGCTTTAGGGCTAAAACCCGGTATAAGCCGTTGCCCGAATAAGGCCCTGACCCATTCGGCCCCCGGATCTTTAGGCAGGGAGAACCCGGAAGGAACAAGAAACGTAAGGTCGAACCCTGCCGGGCAATATTTTATCAGCTCATTGGCGAAGTTCAGGGAATACTGACCCAGGCCTGAGTACAGATCTTTCGTTTTATATATGTCGACGAGTAGCTTCAGATCAGAAAGGTTTGATATCGCAAAGTAACAAATTTACTATCTTGCCAGATAATTATGCTGAATAAATTTCTAAAGGATCTAAGGAATAAGGATCATAAACCCGGTTTTGGCGGGCTGGATATTCTCCGCTATATAGGACCGGGTTTGCTCGTCACCGTAGGTTTTATCGATCCCGGCAACTGGGCATCGAATATTGCGGCAGGTTCGCAATATGGTTACACCCTGCTTTGGATAGTCAGCCTGTCAACGGTAATGCTTATTATACTTCAGCATAATGTCGCTCACCTTGGCATAGCGACCGGACTTTGCCTGTCGGAAGCAGCCACTTTGCATCTGAAACCATGGATTTCAAAGCCGGTTCTCTGGTCGGCCATGGGAGCTTCGGTTTCCACGTCCCTGGCTGAAATTCTGGGGGCATCCGTTGCCCTCAGCATGTTGTTTAAAATACCTGTTCCGGCGGGTGCCTTACTTACAATGGCTTTTGTTCTGATCATGCTGTTCACGAATTCTTACCGTAAGATCGAAAAATTCATTATTGCTTTTGTTTCCGTTATCGGACTTTCTTTCTTGTATGAGCTGACGCTGGTGAAGGTCGACTGGGTATCGGCAGGAATAGGATGGGTGAATCCGTCGATACCCCAGGGGTCCATAATCATCATCATGAGTGTCCTTGGGGCCGTAGTTATGCCTCATAATCTTTTTTTACATTCCGAAATAATTCAAAGCCGGCAGTGGAATCTCGAAAACGATAATGTCATCCGCAGGCAGCTGAAATTTGAGTTTTTCGATACTCTCCTGTCGATGGTCATTGGCTGGGCAATTAACAGTGCTATCATCATCCTGGCGGCCTCGGCATTTTTTACAAACAAGACCCTGGTGACCGAACTGCAGCAGGCAGTAGGTATACTCAGCCCGCTGCTGGGCAGTCATGCAGGCATGGTATTTGCCGTCGCCCTTCTGTTTTCCGGCCTGGCTTCCACGATCACCTCGGGTATGGCAGGAGGCTCCATTCTTGCCGGTATTTACCGCGAACCTTATGATATAAAAGACAGCCACTCAAGATTGGGGGTTGGCATTTCACTGATACTTTCGGTCGGCATTATTTTCCTGATCAGGAATGCATATATGGGACTGATCATTTCGCAGATGATACTGAGCATCCAGCTTCCGTTCACAATTTTTACCCAGATCCGGCTCACCTCATCCTCTAAAGTTATGGGTGATCATGTGAACAAAAAAAGGACTACTGCAGTTCTGCTATTCATCGGGTTCATTGTGACCTTTCTTAATATTCGCCTTCTTATCAGTTTATTTTAACTTTGCAGAATGAAGAAGATCGCAGCAAGGGTATTCTGTGTGCTGGCTTATTTCGTATTGTTTCTGCTCCTGCTTGAAGCCATACTGTATTTTACTGCGCCCGTATATGATTTTTCTGAACCCAAGCCATTTTCAGGCAATAAATTTTTCAACCCATACGATGGTATCGACAGCCTCGGCTGGAGAAAAAGCAACTTTCATTTTCATGTAAAGGAGTGGTGGGGGCTCACTGCAGGCCGCAGCAATACCCCGGGGGAACTTTACAAGGTATATAAGCAGATGAATTATGATGCCCCTCAGATCTCGAATTACCAGAGTATTTCTGTGGAGTTCAGGGATTCGGCTTTCTACATTCCGGTTTATGAACACGGTTTCGGGCTGAGAAAAAAGCATCAGATGCTGATCGGCGCCAGAGAAGTTCTGTGGCTGGATTATTCGATTGTCCAGAACCTTAGCCACAAACAGCATATTCTTAACCTGTTGAGGCCACAGAGCGCTATTGTGGCTATTGCCCATCCCGACTGGGAAGGAGGATATTCGCTCAAGGATATGAGGTATCTTTCAAATTATGATATGCTGGAGGTGCTTGATAATAACTGGAGGTCCTTACCCCAGTGGGATGCAGCTCTTTCAGGCGGTCATGTCGCCTGGATTTTAGCTGATGACGATGCCCATAATATTAAGGATCCTTACCAGATCCAGCGTTGTGCAACATATATTCATTCCCCTTTCCTTCAGAAGGATTCGATGATCAGTTCTCTTAAAACCGGGAAAGCATACGGGGTTGAGATTTACATGGGAAATAACTGGACTTTTGAACAAAAAGCAGGCTGGGCCAGGAGAATCCCGAAATTACAAAGTGTAAGGATGGCAGGAGATACCTTGAAGGTTTCTGTGAGCGGTGAGGTTTTTAAGGTGATGTTCATTGGACAGGACGGCAGGATCAGAAAATCAGTTTACGGGGCGAAGGGCCATTGGTATAAGTTTACTCCGGAAGACACCTATATCCGCACAGAAATAACCTTTATTGCACACCATACGCACCCTACCATCGGCTCGGGTGATATCTTTTACCTTAACCCGGTATTCCGTTACAACGGGGAATTTCCTGTGAACGATCTCAAAGCGGAGATTAACTGGCCCAGGACATGGATCTTTCGTTTCATGACATTTGGCTCGCTGGTTGCAATTCTCTGGGCTGTCTGGCGTTTAAGAAAAAACAAAAAGCCGAACTGATATGCCGTCCAATCGAAAAATATATTGGGCATTAGGAATTTTGCTGGTATTATCGGCAGTTATCAGGGCATTGATCGCAGGTGCCATTGAGCTGGGTAATGACGAGGTGTACTACTGGACCTATGCCAAATTCCCCGACATGAGCCATTTCGACCATCCTCCGATGGTCGGGTTGGTGATTCAGCTATTTACTCTCAACCTGAGGTTCGACAGTGAGATCTTTCTCAGGTTGGGGTCTGTGGTGCTTGGGACCGCCTCAACATGGCTGATATTCCTGATCGGGAAGAAGATCAAGAGTGCGGTTGCAGGGCTTTATGCAGCCTTACTTTTTACTGCATCCTTTTATGGATTTATTCTTGTAGGGACGTTCATCCTTCCCGACACACCCCAGGTCTTTTTCTGGCTTATCAGCCTGTACCTTCTGGTTTGTGCCCTGCCGGATGAATCTCTGTCGAAGCAAAGCAGGACATACCTGTTCTTTTCGGGATTAAGTATAGGCCTGGCGCTGCTTTCAAAATATCATTCGGTATTTTTATTGTTCGGGGCCGGGATGTTCATCCTTTTCAACAACCGCAAATGGCTGCTGGCAAAAGAAACCTGGGTAGCATTGCTGATGGCGGTTCTTCTCTTCATGCCGGTTGTTTTCTGGAATGCCAATAACAACTACATCAGTTTCACTTTTCATGAAAGCCGGGTTGGAGTGACCCAATCGGGAATTCAGCCACAGTATTTCATTACAGAAATCCTTGGACAGTTTTTTTATAATAACCCGGTGAATATCATTATGATCATCCTGGCGTTCATAGCGCTGTTAAGCGGGAAAGAAATACTTGAAAAGCATTACTCCCGCCTGATCTTGTGGATGAGCCTGCCCTTATGGCTGGTTTTCGTTTCTTTTTCACTATTCCGTACAACCTTGCCGCACTGGACCGGCCCGGCATACATTGGTTTTATCCTTATCGCTGCTTCATGGCTTGCAACACCTTCCCCGAAAAATAAAAGACTCAGGCTGATTCCATGGCCCATTGTTGTTTCCCTGATATTTATACTTACAGTGATTTCAGTTGCGGTTACACAGATCAGGTACGGATGGGTTCCGTTAAAAAAATGGAAGGTGGAAGATGTTTCGGCTGATCTCTGGGGTTGGCAGCAGTTAGGTGAAAAGTTCGGGCCGGTGGCTTCCTGGGATGAAGATCATTTTCTAATTGACAAAGGTTCGCCGGTTTTTACATTCCGCTGGTTTCCTGCAGCCAACTTTGACTATTATGTCGGGCGTCAAACGGGACGAAAGGTTTATGCCATCGGGAGCCTCGAACGTATTCATAAATACCGGTGGATAAACAACATCAGGGGAGATCTGAAAAAAGATGCCGATGCCTGGTATATTGCCCTGAGTGATGATTACGAAGACCCGGTAACTCTTTACGGTAAGTTATTTGAACTGGTGCTCCCGGCCGATACAATTGCGATAATGCGGGGCCATGACACAATACGCAAGGCATATATTTATAAACTGATCAACCTGAAGCAGGACCTTAGCTTCGCTTTTAATGATATCGCCAAACCTGAGCCAAAAATTGACACCCTGGCATATTTTATCAAACAGATAAGGAACAACCCTGACTGGATGCAGATATTGCAGAAGAGAGCCCGCGACAAGGGCATTACACTGGGCGATATGATCCAGCAGGAAGCAAAAAAGATGATGGAAGATCACAGGGATTTGCTTGATTTGCGCATTGACCATAACCAGGACTCCCTGAAGGAAATAAGAATATTGAAAGACAATGGCAAATAAACAATGCCACAGATAAATGTCAGGTCAGGAGCCCGCGGCAAACATTATTTCCGGGATATTCCTGTGATCATACGACAATAAATTTATGATAGTTAAAAGTCCTCCGGTTATGCCTCCTCCCAGGAAGCTTGAAGCCTGCCCCCGGGTCGCCCTCGCACTCGGCGGAGGTGCTTTTCATGGAGCAGCGCATGTCGGGGTATTGAAAGCGCTTGAGGAGAGCAATATCCCTATCGATCTGATTGTTGGAACCAGCGCAGGAAGCCTGGTAGGGGCGCTTTATTGTGATAATCCTGATATAGAGAAACTGATTCCTTTAGTTATTGAAACAACGTCATCCACTGTTTTCGATTTTTCACTGATCAGGTCGAAAGTCGGGTTTGTTTCCGGAAAGAAGCTACAAAACTTTATTTCCGAACATTGCACTGCCGTGAATATAGAGGATACGAAAATCCCTTTTGTTGCCGTGGTGACTGACCTTCGTGAAGGGAAGACTTTGCCCCTGGCTGCCGGACCGATTGCTGCCTCGGTCAATGCTTCCTGTGCTGTTCCTATGATCTTTGAACCAGTGGAGATGTATGGCATGACCCTTGTCGACGGAGGAATTCTCGATAATGTTCCTGCCGACATCTGCCGTTCCTATAAAGCAGAGATTGTGATTGCAATTGATATCATGGCTGATTTAAATGTCACGGAAAGTGTGGATAACTTCCTGAGGGTAGGGTACAAATCACTTCTGCTTGCACTCGGTGAGAATCAGAAAGCCAGACTGGCCTTTGCAGATATCGTTATCGCTCCCGACCTGAGGGATATGCCAATCCTGAGCGGCAAAGAGAATCAACAGATCTTCGATTCCGGTTATGCCGCAGCAAAAAAAGTGATCCCGGAGATCAAAAAACTGCTTCAAGCAAAAGGGATCTCTGCCGGATGACCTTTGCGCGTCTTCGTTTATTTCGGACCGGTCATCTTTTTGGGATCAACGATCCTGGTGAAATCTTCATCGCTCAGAAGTCCCAGTTCCAGCGTGGCTTCACGAAGTGTTTTATTTTCTTTATGCGCCTTTTTTGCAATCCTGGCCGAATTGTCATAGCCGATGTGAGGGTTGAGTGCCGTCACCAGCATCAGGCTGTTTTCAAGATTCCTGTTGATGGCAGGCAGGTTTGGCTGGATGCCCATAGCGCAGTTTTCGTTGAATGAAACGCAGACATCGCCTATCAGCCTGGCCGACATCAGCAGGTTTGAAATGATCAGGGGCTTGAACACGTTCAGCTGAAAATGGCCGCTGATGCCACCAATATTGACAGCTACATCGTTACCCAGGACCTGGGCGCAAACCATGGTCATTGCTTCGACCTGGGTTGGATTGACTTTTCCGGGCATGATACTCGATCCTGGTTCATTTTCGGGAAGCATGAGTTCACATATCCCGCAACGCGGTCCTGAAGCAGAAAGGCGAATGTTGCTTGCAATGTGCATCAGGCTCACTGCAAGGGTTTTTAACGCTCCTGAAGTTTCTACACAGGCATCATGAGCCGAAAGGGATTCGAATTTATTCGGAGCTGTGATAAACGGCAGACCGGTGAGTTCAGCTATCTTTTTTGCAACCAGTTCATCATATCCTTTGGGAGCGTTGAGGCCTGTGCCCACTGCTGTCCCGCCCAGCGCCAGTTCGGAAAGATGGGGAAGGGTATTTTTCACTGCCCTTATCCCATGATCAAGCTGGGAAACATAACCCGAAAATTCCTGGCCAAGAGTAAGCGGGGTTGCATCCATAAGGTGAGTGCGTCCCGTTTTGACAATAGCCATGAACTCCTCTGATTTCCCGGCCAGGGTGTTCCGCAGGAGTTCCACGCCGGGAATGGTCCTTTTCACTACCATTTCATAAGCTGCAATGCTCATTGCAGCCGGAAAAGTATCGTTTGAGGACTGTGATTTATTGACATCATCGTTTGGGTGGATTACGGTTTTACCTTCTCCAAGCGTGCCACCGCTAAGCACATGAGCCCTGTTTGCAACCACCTCGTTTACGTTCATATTGGTCTGGGTGCCTGAACCCGTCTGCCAGATCACCAGAGGGAACTGGTCATCAAGCTTACCTGCCAGGATCTCATCACAAACTGCCACGATCAGCTTCATTTTTTCTTCAGGGAGGACTTTCAGATCACAATTGACCATAGCCGCCGCTTTTTTAAGAACGGTCATGGCCATGATCATTTCCCTTGGCATGGATGCGGGTTCGCCTATCTTGAAATTGGTCATTGATCTCTGGGTTTGGGCTCCCCAGTATTTGTCCATGTCAACCTCAATCGGTCCCATGGTGTCCTTTTCAATGCGTGTTTTCATAATCCGGAGTTTAATGGTTGGTTTATTTAATAGATGGCAGATGTCGGATGGCGGATGTAAATAACCGTTCAACATTCAATATTCCTTGTTCAATATTCGATATTCGAACTCCCTTCATTCTTTTACAACAAGATCAATATTCCCGACAGGGTCCCCCAAAACAGCTTTGTATTGAACCTCAACAATAGGCCTTTTCAGCAGTTTCGGGTTTTGAAGAATTATAGTGATCCATTCATGCACATTGAATTTCTTTCCTTTAAGGTTTTTTTTATAATACTCTTCCTGGGTGCGGACCATCTCTTCAGGTTTGGCATTAAGTTTCATTAAAAGCATTTCCAGACCCTTCTCGGTGAGAGGTTCTTTGAGGTATTCCACCGTCTCGAATTCAACTCCTTTTCCTTTAAGATATTCAAGGCCTGCCCTTGACTTTTTGCACTGGGGGTTGTGGTAGATCCTGATCATGTATCAATGAATTAAGAATTTCCATATTCCATCAGATACGCCTTGATAAACTCTGTGAGATCACCGTCAAGCACGCTCTGGGTATCAGAAGTTTCATAAGTCGTTCTGAGGTCTTTTACCATTTTATACGGGTGCAGTACATACGAACGGATCTGTGATCCCCACTCGATCCGTTTTTTCCCGCTTTCAATCACGGCAATTTTTTCCCTTTGTTTCCGGAGTTCGATCTCGTATAACTGGGATTTTAACATTTTAAGGGCTTTTTCACGGTTCTGCCCCTGCGAACGTGTTTCCTGGCATTCAATAATTATACCGGTCGGCTCGTGTTTGAGTCGAACTGCCGTTTCCACCTTGTTCACATTTTGTCCGCCCGGACCGCTGCTGCGGAATGTATCCCAGGATATATCCGAAGGGTTGATCTCGATCACAATGTCATCATCAATGATAGGGTATGCATATACTGAAGCAAAGGAAGTATGCCTCTTGTGGTTTGAGTCGAAAGGCGAAAGCCTTACCAGCCGGTGAACTCCATTCTCACCTTTCAGGTAACCATAAGCATAATCCCCTTCAATTTCAAGTGTAACCTGCTTGATCCCGGCCACATCCCCTTCCTGGAAGTCCAGTTCCTTGACTTTGAATTTACTTCTTTCGGCGTAACGGAGATACATCCGCATCAGCATCTGGGCCCAGTCCTGGCTCTCGGTACCGCCAGCGCCCGAGTTGATCTGGACAATGGCGCTGAGCCGGTCTTCTTCCCCGCTTAACATGTTACGGAATTCCAGGTCCTCGACCATCTTGAGGGATTCCTGATATTGTTTTTCAAGGTCCTCTTCACCTCCTTCACCCTGGATATAAAAATCCCAAAGAATCATCAGCTCCTCGAACCCGGCCTGTCCCCTTTTGTAAGCCTCGGTCCAGATCTTTTTATCGCGTATTGATTTTAAAACCTGCTCCGCTGCTTTCGGATTATTCCAGAAATCGGGAGCCTGGGTGAGTTGTTCTTCTTCTTCGATCAGTGAGCGTTTCTTATCGACGTCAAAGATACCTCCTCAAGGCATCGAGCCTTGTCTGGAGATCTTTCAATTGTTCCTGGCCGACCATATCAGATATTTAATTCATCAAGTATTTCCCGGATGAGGTCATGTTCATAACCCTTCCCTAATGCAAAGTTGAACAATTTATCCCTGAAATTCAAGGTTTTTCCTGAATTATTTTTTTCTCTCTGTTTTGGCCGGAGTTCTGCTGCTTTATTTCTTATCAGTTCAAACAGCATATTCCTGTAAACTTCCTCATCAATCTCTTCCAGGGCAGTGGCGATAAGGTCTTCACGTATCTTCATGCCTCTCAGGCCGAAGGTAATTTTAATTTTTCCCCAATGGTTCACCCTCCATTTTCCTCTTACAAATGCCCTGGCAAAACGCTCATCACTGATAAACCCTTCTTCCTTCAGCTGATTGAGAATACTGCCGATCATGGCTGCAGGTACCTGCAATGTCCTGAGTTTTTGACGGGTTTCTGTTTCGCTTCGTTCCCTGTAACTGCAGAAATAGCGAATCTTTTCCATTGTCAATAACGGATCAGGAGTCTTGTGCCCTTTTTCGTTCCCCTTACCGCGAAATATCATGGTTGCCTATATCATTTGGATGGAGTCCATAATGTCATTGAATGCCTTATTGGCCGCAGCGTTTTGAGGTATGCAAAGATTGCTTCCAGATCGGTGGTATCCATACCTGCATACATCGTCCATGGCATAACGGTCACCATATCCGTTGTTTCTAAATTGGGCGGGTTGTAATGCGACAGATCAAAAACTTTGAACCTTGCCACAAAACGTTGTTTAGTCCAGGCCCCGATACCGGTTTCAATATCGGGTGTAATATTTGAAGACAGGATAATGCCATTGGGCATTTTAAAATCCCTGCCACCTGCAAAGGCCATCTTTTCATCCAGCCGGTTCTTTACGAAAGGTGTATGACAATCCTTGCATGCTGCAGTATTGACCAGGTATTTCCCGTATCCCAAAGTGTCACTCTTTCGCGGGATAATCACAGCCTGAGCGGGCTGGGGGAAAGTATGCATGATAATGTTGACCGGGAAATCTGCTTTTGATAAAGGGGTTGTGGAAGCAATAGAAGGGAATGTCCGTATATAGGCAATGATGCTGTAAACATCTTCTGCGCCAAGATTCCGGTAATACTGATAGGGCATGACAGGGAATAATGGCCTGTTCCCTTTTCCAACTCCGTTCACTATCGCACGGTACATTTCACCGTCCGACCAGCCGGAAAGAACATAAGGGGTAAGATTTGTAGAATAGAAATCGCCGGGAAGGCCCATTTCATGACCGAATTTTTCACCGCCTTTTCCTTCGGTGCCGCTCAACATGGGCCCCGAAAATTTTGACCAGTCGCGCGTGGAATGGCAATCCACACAAGCAGTCACGTGATTTGCAAGGTATTTACCGCGGGCAACCCGTTCAGGCGTGATCTGCACTTTCAGATCGGGAATGGGTATCCCTGGAAGGATGAATATTATATATGCAATTGAAAGGAAAAGTAAAAACAAGAGCGCCAGAAATGCATAACCTGTGATCCGGCCGATTTTAAGCTTTTTCATAGGGTTTGGTTTTAATTTCTGCCTCAAAGATATTGATAGTTAATTAGAATTATATATTTTAATGTTATAACATTTGTCTTATAAATACTAAAGGATTTATCTCTTCTTCTGTAATCCTGCATTTTTCTTTACTACATTTGATTCAGGAAATTTTCAGGCGTTTCCGGGTTATTCCGGCAAATTTAAACGGAAGAAATTAACAATCCTGGATAAGCGATGAAGACAATTGCAGTACTTACCGGGGCGGGCATCAGCGCAGAAAGCGGGATCTCCACTTTCCGCGACAGCAACGGACTTTGGGAACAATATCGCATCGAAGACGTTGCGACACCGGAAGCCTGGGCCAGGAATCCCCGGATGGTGATGGATTTTTATAATATGCGTCGCAAGCAGCTTTTAGCTGTGGAACCCAATCCGGCTCATTTAGCCCTGGCCAGACTTGAACAGAAGTTCAATGTAAATATCATCACACAAAATGTAGATGACCTTCATGAACGTGCCGGTTCATCCGACGTTCTTCATCTGCACGGAGAACTGAAAAAAGCAAGGAGCAGCGTCGATGAGACATTGATTTACAAGATCAACGGATGGGAACTGAAGTTTGGCGACCTCTGTGAAAAAGGATCCCAGCTCAGGCCGCATATCGTATGGTTCGGGGAGCCGGTGCCCAATATTATGATCGCCTCAGGTATCATCCTGCGGGCCGATATGGTGATAGTCATCGGAACCTCCCTGAAAGTATACCCTGCTGCCGGCCTGCTTCAATACGCTCCTTCCGCCGCCCCGAAATACCTTATCGATCCCGAAGCCTCACCTGAATACCACGTCAGGAATCTTCATATCATCCGGGAAAAAGCCAGCATTGGTGTTCCTGAACTCGTAGAGATTTTAAGAAGCGAAAAGTGAAAAGCGAAAGGCGAAATCATTTCGATACCTCGCTACCTCGCTATTTTTGTCTTTCAAACACATCAATCTCCCTGAAATAATACGGCCCATGGCCCGAATCCTCGCTGACCCACATCAGGTAACGCCAGGACCCGCCTTTGTCGGGCAGAATAGTGTATAGGGCTTTCGAATTGCCCCAGACATCCGTGGGAGGAACACTCATTATATAAGTCCAGCCTGAAGTCCTGGGATCACCGTTTGCATTGGGAGGAACTGGTGAACTGGAACCCCAGAGGGAGATAAATTCCGATCCCCGGTGCATGTTAAGGTTGGCAAAGATGTGTATGCTGTCGATCTCTATCTCTTTCTGAAGATCCATCCATACCCGGCTTTCGCCTTCATCAAACCATACATCGTTCGCAGAATCGTTGGGCAGAAGATCGTACATCCCGTCGACCAGGGTCGAAAGATTCATCCCCTGTTCCGGTTTTTTCTTTACCGTGGTATCGGAAGTGGTATAAAAATATTTCACTGTCACCCCGTTAGGCTGGTGAAGGTCGGCATAATCCTTCATCGTCACTTTGCCAGGCAGATCATTGAGGTTCCGGCTTCTGCTTATTTTGAAGGTGGCTAAAGCCCGGGCATTTTCATTCGTATAAGAAACAGGGAGGCTTAGGGCAACAGGACTCTTCCAGGAAAAATCATCATACATTGGCATGGCCGGAATGACCTGGTCGGAAGGGTCATCGGCAACTGTCATCGCGAAAATTTTAATGGCATTATTCTGGGGAAGCTGAACATAGCCGGAAGCAGAACTCACCGGCATGCTGTACTTGAACAGATAGGCATATTGATAGGGAATATTTAAAGTATCCTTGTGAACATGGGTCGCAAACCATGCAACTTCATCGCGTTTGATATAACCCTTTTCAACAGCCTTTAACCGGCCAAGCTTATCCCATACCCTGTTGTCATACTGACCTATATTTCCTGTACAGGCCTGAATACGCAGAGTTGATTTAATATTGCCTGCTTTGAAAATACCATTGGTATCCTCATTGGCCGCAGCCAGTATAAATAACCTGTTGTAATTGCCGGTCTTAGGCAGCAGTATCTTTTGCCCATCGCAGCTGATGACATTATTCTTGCCATCGGCTTTCTGACCGAGGGTAAATTCAATGCCATCCGCAGTAAGTGCAGAAGGAAAAAGTTCGGCAGGTATACTGAACCCTTTGTCATCGAACCGGCCATTTTTTTTATTATTATCACTGCTGACGACATCTTCCTCATATGCCAAAGGCAGGGGAATGCTGGTCGGATTGAGTAACCTGTCAGCTGGTTTATCCAGTTGGATCCTGAAACTCCGGATTGCATACTTGTCCATGCTGATAATCAGTTTGCCGTTGACCGGCTGGATGTCGGCAATGCTGCGTTCCTGTCCGTCTACCTCGGAAGCCTTGATGACTTTTGAAAGGAAACTGATTTCCACATTCTGGGCTTCTTTTCCGAGCAGTTCCTGCACCCTGACAATGATATCATTATTATTTTCCGCTTTTTTAATGGCCCGTAAATCGACCTGCTGGCTTGAGACTTTAACAAACGATAATGATTTGCCAAGCGGGCCCTGGTGCTGAGGCACCACGAAAGCCCGTACAGGCTGGTTCAACATTTTTCCCTGCCATTCAGTCAGAGCGGTCCGCCAATCGCCCTTATGCGGATAAATTGCATAGACGAAATCATGGTTGCCGAAATCCTGGCTCGACTGCTCATGATAGGTATTGGCATAAGGTGTATACAAAAGGGTAAGGCGGAGTGTTTTGTCGTCCGGCTTGTCGGAACCGAATTTGCAGTCTTCCAGGATGCTTACACCGAAGTTCCCCGATTTATCAGTCAGGTCAAACCATTCACGGGAAGGAACTTCGTATTTCTTTTCATTGTTGGTGGAGCGTTCAACAGTGCCCAGGCCGAGGTTGTATGTTGCATTTACATTTGAAGCTGTGAGCGGGAATGAAGCTTTAAGGCTCACCCCTTTCGATTGCCAGGCAACCTCGTTGCGTACAATGACCACTTCCTGGCCCGCCGTAAGCGAGATATACTGGGTGAAATCAGAATTCCGTCCCTTTCTTTCAACTTTAATTACATCACTCAGGTTACTGTTATAAACAAGGCTGATGGTTGCAGGTCCTTTCACATAATCTATCGGAGGATTCTTACGGTCACGCCAGTCCATGTTCCAGGCCGGCCAGTATTCCGGATATTCATGCAGGAATTCGAGACGCGCAGGTGCCGATAGCATTTCCTTATTCTGGCGTTTATCGAAAATACTGCTGATATCTCCGTTCCCGTTGACTGTCACTTTAAGGAATTCGTTTTCAATCGAATTTTTCGAGGCTTTAAGAGTTGATTTCTCCTGGTATGGTTTGGCTGATGGCTGGACATCGAATAACGAAATCCCGACGGGAGGCAGGGAAGCAAGAAAAAGGATACGAATTGAATGTTTCGTACGATACTGGATCTGAACGGGAACTTCCTTGCCGTCAGGACCAATAACGCTGACAAATTCAGGGGGAGCTTCAGGGTAATTGAGTTCTACGTCGACAGTCGCTTTGCGTATTATCGCCAGTGGGTTATAAACTGCAACAGACTGACCGTTGCCACGGGTATCCATGCCATGAATTATTGATGCAGCGGAGGACTGCAAAGCGCCGGAAAAGAGATTGAGCCCCAGAATTTCATCATTCCAGGCATATTCATATGCTTTTGGGATGCATGTTCCGGGCAGGATGTCGTGCATCTGGCTGCCAAGAACCAGCCACCAGGCAGAATTTAGCTGGGCCTGGGGATATCTGACTCCTCCTGCAAGGTCGGCGAAAACAGCAATAGGTTCAGTGGCCTGGGCCAGGAGTTCATTCTTCCTGTTCCAGCGTTTCATATAAGCCTGTGAAGTAAGGGAACCCGCAGAATGCTGAGTAAGAAGGAGATCCCCTGAATAGGTTGGCAATTTTGTTGCCTGGGCATCTGTAAGATCTCTGAAAAGCTGATCAGAGGAGCATAAATACAGCTTTATTTTACTGTCGGGGTTGTTCAGTGAACCGATAGCATTTTTCACAGCACCCAATGAGGGAGAGCCGCCAATATCGCCGGTGCCGAAATATCTGTAATCCGCATAAACACCATATTTACTTCCATTTTCGAGAACCCGGTCGACCCATCTTTTAACCGTATCGCAGCGGAATTCAACGTCCCCGCCGTAGTCAGTAGCGTTGAGAGCGGCAATAACCCCTTTCCCATCCGGGCCTTTCCAGTTGCCAATATTGAAAGGTATGCCGATGGCAGAGCCCCATTCAAGCTTCTGGGTCGAAAAACCTTTAATACCGGCATGTGCCAGCGCAGAAGGCAGATGTGCCTGAAAACCAAAGCAGTCGGGTAAAAGGAAGTCTACACTTTCCTTCCCGAACTCAGAGCGGAAATAATTGTTCCCGTAAAGAACATGACGGATGATGGATTCCGGTGAAGGAATATTTGCATCGCATTCATCAACCGATGACCCTCCCACGAACCACCTTCCCTGGCTGATGTACTTTTTGACTTTTTCATAGCGATCTGGATAATATTCCTTCATCATCTTATAGCGCCTTGCACCGGAAAAGGTAAACACATAGGGCTTAAACTTCTCAAAAAGCAGGAAGTTGTCATCCATCGTGGCTTTTATGAATTTATTAATGGTTTCCGGGTAATCCCATCTCCATTCAGTATCCAGGTGTGCATAGGCAACTGTATACAATACAGGTTCAGTGTTCAGGTCATACTTTGGTGCAGTTTTCTTTGACTCGGGCTGTGACAATCCCTTTTCGCAGAGAATGAAAAGAAAACAAATGAGAATAGCTATATATTTCATAAGCGCTTGATATATCAAAAAATGAGCAGGTAATCCTCCTTAAAAACAATAAAAAAGACAATCAAGAGAATTCCGGCCGGAAATCTTATTTCCTTCTGTAAAAATAGAAAATTTTTAATTGGGGAAATCCATACCTTTGCATTCAATAAAAAAAGGAGGGTTTTTCATGAAAAAATTTGCATTACTCCTGCTTATCGGCGCCACACTGGCATCATGTGCGGGAAAAAAAGACAGTTTTACCATCAGTGGTAAGATCATAGGTATTGATACCGGAACTATCTATCTTCAGAAATATAATGTCTCTGACTGGCTTAAGATCGATTCCGCCAAACTTCAGAAAGGTTTATTTACATTCAAGGGAAAAGTTGACCTGCCCGAGATGTGGTTCATTACAGTTAAGGACAAGCAGGTGTTTTTGCCCCTTTTTATTGAGAATGCCAATATGAATGTTGAAATCTTTGCCGACAGCGTGGATAAGGCAACGATTACAGGTTCTGCCACCCACGAACTTTACAAGAAGTACCAGAAGCAAAGCGACAGCCTGAACAAACTGATGGAAGCCTGCTATAAGGATTACAAGGCGGCTAAAGAAGCTAATGATACGCTGAAGATGAAAAAGGCTGACTCCGTGTCTGATGCTTTAGACAAAGCTATTAAAGCCAATGTGGTCAAATTTGCGAAAGCAAATCCGGCTTCGGTAGTAGGTGCCTACCTCATCATGCGTACCGCATGGCAGTTTGAACTTCCCGAGCTCGAAGAAGTGGCTGCTACTTTTGATACAAGCCTTAACAGGTCATCTTATGTGGAGACGATAAAGAAAAGGATTGATATCCTGAAAGCAGTGCAGATAGGCCAGGTCGCACCCGACTTTACAATGAACGACACCACGGGAAAACCCTTAACTCTCTCCTCACTGAAGGGAAAGGTTCTTTTAGTTGATTTCTGGGCATCATGGTGTGGTCCCTGCCGTGGCGAAAATCCAAATGTGGTAAAAGCCTATCAGGCATATAATAAGAAAGGCTTTGACATTCTTGGTGTTTCATTTGACAAAGACCATGCAAAATGGGTAAAAGCCATAAAAGATGATGGTCTTGTATGGAATCAGGTTTCAGATCTTCTGGGTTGGGGCAATGCAGCCGGAAAAGAATATGGTATCATGTCAATTCCTGCCAATGTGCTGCTCGACAAAGATCAGAAAATCATTGCCCGTAACCTGCGTGGTGAGGATCTTACAAAGAAACTTACTGAACTGTTAGGACCTCCTGCACCGGAAAAGAAAGCTCCTCCCAGGAAAGTGAAGAAATAAAATGATCAGAAAGGTTCTTCTTTCAGCGTTCCTTTTTTCTTCGGTATTTGGTTTCCCGCAGCACTCGCTTGATGGTATCATACACAACCTTGGGAAGACAAAGGTGTATATTCTCAGCATTAATGGTGAGCGGACCAGGCTGACAGATTCCACTTTCTCTGACTCACTCGGCAGGTTTCATTTTACTTTACCTTCAAACACTGTTTGCGGCCTGTACCGTATTGGCTGGAGTAAAACCGGTTTTGTAAACCTTATCCTTTGCCGGGAAGATGTGAAATTTGAGACGTATTCAACTCTCCCTGAGGATTCCCTCAGGATCCTGTCATCGAGGGAAAATGAGATACTGCAATCCTTTTCTTCAATGGTAAGTACAAACCAGTCAAAGCTGCAGTTGCTGATGCCGATCATTGATTTTTATCCGGTGAAAGATAAGTTCTACAGCACTGCGCTGACTGAGTTCGAAACCATCCAGAAAGTTCAGCTTGCATTGCTGGATACCCTGGTTAAAAAAAATCCTGATTCTTATGCAGTCAGGATGGAAAAGGTACTGCAGACGCCATATATTTCCGGTTTGATGCCTGCCGGGGCACGTATGGAATTCCTGAAGCAACATTATTGGGACAAAGTAGATTTTAAGGATACCGCCCTTCTCCGCAGTAATGTATTTGCAGATAAGGTCATTTCCTATCTTGCAATTTATCAGAATAACCGGCTTAACCAAAAACAACTTGAAGCAGAATTTATAAAGGCAGTTACCATCTCTCTCGGCGCCGCCTCTGTATGCCCGGAAACCTATAAATTCATGCTTGATTATCTTGTGGGAGGATTTGATAAATACCATTTTGATGATGTAATTACCTATATCGCCGACAATTTCCAGGATCCATTCTCATGTGAAGATGCTGCACGTAAATCTTCATTACAGAAGAAACTGGATAACTTTAAGAAACTGTCAGTCGGCAAAACGGCTCCCGACATTCAGGTTCCTGATCTGAAAGGCAACAAAGTGAGTTTGTTGTCCATTCAAAATGATTATACCTTGCTTGTTTTCTGGTCCAGCCATTGCCCTCATTGCACGGATATGATGCCAAAGCTGAAAACCTGGTACGATAAACAGAAAATAAAAAAGCTGGAAGTAGTAGCTGTTTCCCTCGACACCAGCAGAAATGACTGGCTCACCTTCGTGAAAAAGGAAAAGCTGAACTGGATCAATGTCTCTGAGCTGAGCGGGTATTCCGGGAAGGCCGAAGACGAATATAATGTATACGCTACTCCTACGATGTACCTCCTTAACCGTGAAAAGAAGATCATTGCAAAGCCCATTACATGGGGAGAACTTGAGCAGGATCTTAATCAAAATATAAATAGCGAAAAATAGTATGTACGAATACATCAAAGGCCGCCTGGTTGAGAAAAACCCTGCTTATGCCGTGATCGACTGTAATGGCGTGGCTTACTTCCTGAACATTTCGGTCTATACTTATTCAAAGATAGGCGAAGACGAAAGTTGCATGTTGTTTACTCACCTGGTCGTGAGGGAAGATGCACACCTTCTCTTCGGATTTATAGACACTTACGAAAGGGATCTTTTTCGCCACCTGATCAGCGTTTCGGGGGTTGGTGTAAATACAGCAAGGATTATACTTTCATCCCTGAACCCTATGGAAGTCACCCAGGCCATAATCGATGGAAATGCCCCTATGCTTCAGAGGATTAAGGGTATCGGAAGTAAAACTGCCGAGCGTATCATCATCGACCTGAAAAACAAACTGTCAAGGAGCTTCATTCCATCTGAAAAATCAGGGGTTTTGCACAATACTAACCAGGAAGAAGCGTTATCAGCATTAAGCATTTTGGGTTTTCCCAAGGCGCTGGCGGAGAAAGTATTAAACAAGATAATCGAATCAGAAGGCTCCGGCTTATCGGTGGAACAGCTTATCAAATTGGCGCTGAGGTTATTATAGCGTTTGTTGTGGCTGTTTTCACTTAATTCAGCTAACGGAACAAAACGGGATTGGTGAATTACTTTAAAATTATTGTAAAAAACTGTCTTGTATTACTGGTTCTCCAAGGTTTTGCGATGACGTCCGTTTCCGGACGACCAGGGCAGAGCTTTGGACGAATACCAGATTGTATTTTTACCGCTGACACCAACAAAATCTCAGATACTACGCTGAAGTATCCTTTCACGTATGACGCTACCCTTCCGGGCGGCGGAAAAACAAACCCGCTTTATCTTAAGAATCCGTCAAACATCAAGACAGTCGTAGAATACGACCCTGCGACACATCAGTACTACAATATTTACAAAGTCGGCAACGAGACATACAGGATACCCTCAACCATGTCGTTCTCTGAATACCAGGACCAGGATATGCAAAATCTACTGCAGAATTACTGGAAAGAAAGGTCCGAGGCAGCAGGGATAGATAATGCAAAAGGGGTCATCCCCAAAATCCATATCCCGGGGAAATTTTTTGAAACTATTTTCGGAAACAATACTGTTGACATTCGTCCCCAGGGATCTGCCCAGATCAATTTCGGCATCATTTCAAACCGCAGGGATGATCCAATGCTGAATACACGTCAGAGAAGGCAGACCAATTTTGATTTTAATGAAAAGATCCAGATGAATGTGATCGCTAAGATCGGCGACAAGATCGAGTTCAAGATCAACTACAATACACAGGCCACATTTGATTTTGAGAACACCCTGAAACTCAAATACGAAGGGAAGGAAGACGATATCATTCAGCTGATTGAAGGCGGTAATGTAAACATGCCTTTGAATACGACACTCATCAAGGGAACCGAAAGCCTTTTCGGCATAAAAGCCAAACTGAGATTCGGGCGGCTTACTGTCACCGCACTTTATTCCCAGCAGAAAAGCGAGACTAAAAGCATCACGGTGCAGGGCAATGCCCAGACGAATAAATTCAGGCTGAGGGCGGATGAATATGAAGAGAACCGCCATTTCTTTCTCGCCCAGTATTTTCGTGACCATTACACCGCTGCGTTAAAAACACTGCCGATAATCAGTACTTCTGTCAATATTCTCAAAATAGAGGTGTGGGTAACCAATATAGGCGCTGCCGTTACTGAGAACCGTAACATAGTAGCATTCCAGGACCTGGGTGAATTTAATCCATACAACAAAAGAGAATTTTATCCCAATCCCGGGCAGTCCAACCCTTCAAATAATTCGAACAATCTCTTCACCGTCTTAATGAAAAATGCTGCCGACTCTGCAAAGGTCCGCAATATAAATACCGTTACGGATTATCTTAGTGGCTCTCCGTATTTTCTGGTTTCGGGTTTGGATTTTGAAAAGATAGAAAGCGCCAGGAAACTTCTTACTACCGAATATACTTTCAACCCCAGACTTGGTTTCATATCTTTAAACACCAATCTTAACTCAGACCAGACCCTCGCCGTTGCTTACCAGTACCAGATTGTTGGTGATCCCAGGATCTACCAGGTCGGCGAATTCTCAGATCAGGGGATTAATTCTCCGAAAGGACTCGTGGTTAAACTCTTAAAGAGTACTTCTCTGGATACACATATTCCTATGTGGAACCTCATGATGAAGAATGTGTATTCTTTGGGTGCTTACCAGGTCCAGGCTCAGAATTTCACCTTGAATGTACTTTACAACGGCAACTCAAATGGAGTTCCTACAGCTTACATCAGTGAAAGCCGTATCAAAGGCGTTCCCCTTCTTCGGGTATTGAATTTTGACAACCTGAACATGCAGATGAACCCTCCTCCCGACGGCATGTTTGACTTTATTGACCAGGCTGCGACCATGGGAGGAACCATACAATCATCGAACGGAAGGATATTTTTCACTGTCCTTGAGCCTTTCGGCCAGTCGTTGAGGGATTCTATCCTTGATAACAATGATCCGTCAGGTTCACGGGCGATTGCGAATAAATACTGCTTCGACTCCCTGTATACATTGACCAAATCCCAGGCCAGGCAGTATCCCGAAAAAAATAAGTTTGTCCTGGACGGGTTTTACAAATCAACTACCGGATCGGAGATCTCTCTGAATGCTCTCAACGTGCCCCAGGGTTCGGTAAAAGTTTCGGCAGGCGGTGTTCAGCTTACCGAAAATGTGGATTTTACAGTCGATTACACTCTGGGCCGGGTTCGTATCATCAATGAAGGTCTGTTGAATTCGGGAACACCGATTAGCATCACAATGGAGAGCAACCAGATGTTCAACATCCAGACCAAGCGTCTTATGGGGGCACATTTGGATTACAGAATGAACAAAGATTTCATGTTAGGCGCAACCGTCATGAACCTGAACGAGAGGCCTCTCACTCAAAAAGTTAATTACGGGGATGAACCTATGTCAAACACCATCTGGGGGTTTAATCTTTCGTACAGGGCCCAGTCGCGCCTTATAACAAGGCTCGTCGATGCCCTCCCGTTTATTAGTACAAAAGCTCCGTCAAACGTGGCTATCGATGCTGAATTTGCCGATTTCATACCGGGCCATTCAAAATCAATCGGAAAAACCGGGACAACTTATATAGACGATTTTGAAGGATCCCAATCAACCATCGACCTGAAAAATATTGGAACCTGGTTTCTGGCATCAACACCACAGTTGCAGACCGCTTCGGGAATGTTCCCTGAAGCGGCTCCTGACACCACACGGAAATATGGTTTTAACCGTGCAAAACTGGCATGGTATATTATAGATCCTCTCTTTTATGACAAAAACACCAGCCTCGTACCGCCTAATGTGTCTTTGCAGGAACTCTCGAAAAATGAGCAAAGGCAGGTTTGGGAAACAGAGGTTTTTCCCAATAAACAACCCCTGAATGGGGTGCCCGTGAATCTCGCTGTATTCAATTTAGCCTATTACCCAAAGGAAAAAGGTCCGTATAACTATGATGTTCAGCCTACTCTTATCTCGAAAGGTCTGAACCCGGACGGGACACTGGCTTCTCCGGAAACCCGCTGGGGAGGTATCATGCGCAGGATTGAGACTACTGATTTTGATGCTGCCAATGTGCAGTATATTGAGTTCTGGATGATGGATCCCTTTGCTGACTCCACCTCCACCAATCAAGGGGGAGACCTTTATTTCAACCTCGGGGACGTATCTGAAGATATTTTAAGGGACGGCCGGAAAAGTTACGAAAACGGACTGCCGACATCAGCACTTGTAACCAATGTAGATACTACTATCTGGGGCCGGGTACCCAGGCTGCAGGCCCTGGTCGATGCCTTTGACAATGATCCGGCTACGAGGCCTTACCAGGATGTAGGTTACGACGGGCTTTCAGATGCTGATGAACGTACATTCTTCGATGCAGCCTATGTGAGTGAGATTAAAAGTGCATTCGGCCAGGGGTCACAGGCATATAAAAATGCATTTTCTGACCCCTCCGGCGACGATTATCATTATTTCAGGGGAAGCGACTATGATAATGATCCGACTTATGGGAACGTACTTCAACGGTATAAAAAATTCAACGGGCCCGAAGGTAACTCTCCCACCCAGGCGCAATCGCCCGAATCGTATCCCACCCTGGCTACAACGATACCGAATATTGAGGATATTAATAAAGACAACACCTTGAGTGAATCGGAACGCTATTATCAGTATGTTGTTCACCTCAGGCGCAATCAGATGCAGCCAGGGATGAATTACATAAACAACGTGTATTATGCGACAAACATCCCCTTGGCCGACGGACAGAGGGGAGCCGTGAAATGGTATCAGTTCAAAATTCCAATCCGCACGCCGGATAAGGTCGTCGGAAACATTTCCGATTTCACATCAATCCGTTTCATGCGTATGTTTTTTAAGGATTTCAAGGACTCTGTGGTTTGCCGTTTTGCAACGCTCGAACTTACCCGCGGTGAGTGGAGGAGATATACCAACTCTTTGCTTTCACCCGGAGAATACGTCCCTGATAACCAGCAAAGTCAGACCACTTTCGATATCGCTACGGTCAGCATAGAGGAGAACGGCAGCAAACAACCGATTCCTTATGTGATGCCTCCGGGTATACAACGCGAAACCAACTGGGGCTCAACCAACATGCAAAAAATGAACGAACAGTCTATGTCGTTCAAAATCTGTAACCTGGTCGATGGCGATGCACGAGGTGCCTATAAAACCTGTGAATTCGATTTCCGCCAGTTCAAGTTCCTGAACATGTTTGTTCATGCAGAGAAGTCGATATCCAGCCAGGATATGAAAACAGGTGACCTTACCGTTTTTATCAGGCTGGGTTCCGACTTTACTGAAAACTATTACGAGTATGAGATCCCTCTGCAGTTCACTCCATGGGGAACCAGTGTCAACAACCCTGATGCTATCTGGCCAGATGCCAATGCATTTAATATCGACCTGAATCGCCTCGTCCAGGTAAAGTACAATCGTTATGTCGTAATGGCCCAGCACGGGACGAATGTAAGCCTGTCATATCCCTATTCGGAAATGGATGGAGCCAATAAAATAACAATTGTGGGTTCTCCTACAATCAGCGATATCAAATCACTTATGATTGGTGTCAGAAACCCAAAGAAAGGAGGGCAGAATAAGGATGACGACGGCCAGGCGAAATGTGCCGAGATCTGGGTCGATGAACTCCGGCTTACAGGGTTTAACAAACAGGGAGGATGGGCGGCTACGGCAAGACTGTCTGCAGATCTTGCCGACCTTGGCCGTGTCCAGTTCACCGGCAGCTACTCCAGTTCGGGATTTGGTTCCCTTGAACAAAAACAAACCGAGCGTGCCATGGAAGCCATTACTATGTTCGGTTTTGACACAGATCTCGAACTTGGCAAATTCTTTTCGGCCAAAACGGGTATCAGAATTCCATTTCATTTTGATTACTCAATGCAGAAAAATACACCCAAATATGACCCTCTTAACCCGGACCTGTATTTATCGGATGTGCTGAAAATATATGATAACAAGGCGGAAAAAGATTCGATAAAACGGTTAACTGAAGGATATACTTACAGGAAAAACTTCAATTTAATGAATGTAAGAAAAGAAAGAACCAACGTAAACCGAAAGTCAAAAATATATGATATTGAGAATTTTAACATCAGTTATGCCTACTCCGAGATTTTCCACAGGGATGTCGATATAGAATATGATCTCAGCAAAAAATATATGGGTGCTTTCGCTTATAATTACAGCGCCCTGCCTCCCATTGTCACACCTCTCAGCAAAGTCAAATTCTTAAGGTCCAGATACCTCTCACTTTTCAGGGATTTCAATTTCTATTACCTGCCAAAATCATTCTCATTCAGGACCGACATGAACAGGGAATTCGATACCCGTAAGTTCAGGAATAAGACCCAGGCAATAGTGCCTATGGAAACGTTCTATATGAAGACCTGGAACTGGAACAGGATGTATGATCTTAAATGGGATCTCACAAGGTCCCTGAAATTAAGCCTAATAGCCAATGCCCAGGCATTTATTAATGAACCGCCCGGTGTAATCGACCGCTCAAACCGTTCACAGGTCTGGGACCAGGTTTTTTCGTTCGGGACGATGAATAATTACAACCAGGCGTTTAGTATAACATGGGATCTGCCATTCTCAAAGATACCGATTCTCGACTGGATCACTCTTTCGGCAGGATACCAGGGTAGCTATCGCTGGACTGCCAGCGCCCTTTCTGTTCAGGCAGCGTTCGGGAACACGGCAGAGAACAATAGTTCAAAGATGGTCAATGGATCTTTCAACTTTGTAAACCTGTATAATAAGATCCCTTACCTGAAAAAGATCAACACAGGAGCACAGAATAACCAAAAGAACATCAGGGGCCCGGCAAAACAACCTGAAAAGAATACTAAAACAGCCACACAGGATTCACTGAAAAATGAGAAATCCGGCAAGAATGTGGGAAAAATGATCCTTGACGGGAGTTTACGTGTGCTGATGGCAGTGAGGTCTGCCAAATTCATGTACAGCCAGGCCAGCGGGGTTCAACTCCCGGGGTTCTACCCGAATCCTCAGGCGCTGGGAAATAACTGGAGCCAAAATGCTCCGGGACTTGGATTTGTTTTCGGCGATCAGAAAGATATCAGGCAGAAAGCTGGTGACCGTGGCTGGATCAGCAAGGATACTATGCTAAATACCGCCTATGTAAATAAGTTCACAGAGGCTTTTACTGCAAACGTAACAGTAGAACCAATCAAAGATTTCCGTATCGAGATCAACGCCACGAGGAATTTTTCTTCGTCAAGGCAGGAATATTATAAATGGTCACCCAAAAATGCCGGTTTCAGCTCTTTCTCACCAATGGAATTCGGAACCTTTTCGATGTCTACAGTAATGATTGCAACTGCATTTGATAAACAGGATAATTTCGGATCCTCACCTGCCTTTGAAAAACTCAGGCAGGTACGAAAACAGATTGCTGACCGATACGCCGCGCAGAACCCTAACTCAATAGGCATAACTGATTCCACAGGCTTCCCTGTGGGATATGGCCCGGATAACCTTGAAGTATTATCAACAGCCTTCATTTCAGCTTATCAGGGGAGGGATCCATCGAAGATCAGGCTGACTGCATTTCCATCTATTCCCATACCCAACTGGAGGCTGACTTACGATGGTTTTGCAAAACTGCCATGGATAAAAACATTCCTGAGAACCCTTACGATAACCCATGCTTACATCTGTACTTATACCGTAGGCAATTATGTTTCGAATATTAAATATGGAGAAGCAAACGGATACCCGAATGTGCTCGATGATGCAGGAAATTTCATTCCATCACGCCAGATAGGGGTGATGACCATCAATGAACAGTTCAGCCCTCTCATCCGTATTGACCTTGGATTCATTAACAGTTTGCTTGCTAATTTTGAAATGCGGCGCTCCCGCACTCTTAGCCTCAGCTTTGTAAATAACCAGCTTACTGAAATTACATCAAGTGAATTCATCATTGGTTTGGGCTACAGGATTAAAGGCATCAAGCTTAATTTCTCAGGCGTGCTCGGCGGTGGCAAGAAAGCAAAGACCAAAAGCGATCTCGCCCTGAAACTGGATTTCAGTATACGAAAGAACCGCACAACACTCAGGACAATTGACCAGGATATCAACCAGATCTCTATCGGGCAACAGGTCATGAATATCAATTTTACCGCTGACTACAACCTTAGCCAGAAGTTCACTATCCAGTTCTATTTCAAAAAGGATATCAATACACCATACGTCTCAAACCAGTATCGCACTTCGAATACACAAGGGGGATTGGCGCTGAGGTTCTCGTTATCGCAGTAACATCAGATATCAGACACCTGATATCCCTTATCTTTAACAATAATTTATTGACAGGCCAGGCTTGGAAGTAAGAAAAATTGTAATTTTGAGAAAACTTAAAATCTGAATATTATGAACGTTCCCGCTAATTTAAAATACACAAAGGACCATGAATGGCTGAAAGTTGAGGGAGAACATGCTACTGTTGGAATTACCGACTTTGCACAGCATGAACTTGGAGATATCGTTTTTATTGAAGTTGAAACAGTTGGAGAGATACTTGAAAAGCATGAGGCTTTTGGGACCATTGAAGCTGTGAAGACAGTATCTGATATATTTATGCCTGTTGGCGGGGAAATTCTTGAATTCAACGAGGCACTTATCTCGAACCCCGAGATCATCAATAAAGACCCGTATGAACAGGGCTGGGTCATTAAAATAAAGATCGGAAATACTGCCGAAATCGATGAGTTACTGAGTCCCGGACAGTACGAGGCCCAAATCCAGGGGTAACAGCGCTCTCAACAGGATGCCATTGTGTGCTGATGCTTTCAGTCATCACTCCTTCCCGTGAAAATGCTCCCACACAACGTTTCCTTTCGCTTTACCAATCGTTTCCTGTAAATCGTTTAAGGTTGCTGCACGGATGTTTTTCACCGATTTGAATTTCCACAGCAGCTTTTGATTCAAGGTATAACCTATGCCCTCAATCTCCATAAGCTGAGGGGCCATAATTGCTTTCTCCCTGACACGGCGGTGGTGCGTAATGCCGAAACGATGGGCTTCATCACGCATCTGCTGGATCACCCTGAGTGTCTCCGATTTTTTGTCGAGGTACATCGGAAGAGGATCATTGGGATAATAGATCTCCTCCAGTTTTTTTGCAATACCTATGATAGTGATCCTGCCTTTGAGGCCAAGCTTTTCAAGACTGTTCACTGCTGAACTCAGCTGCCCTTTGCCGCCATCGACGACTATAAGCTGGGGCAAAGGTTTTTCTTCTTCCAATAAGCGTTTATAACGCCGGTAGATGACCTCTTCCATTGAAGCAAAATCATCTGGCCCTTCAACTGTTTTGATAGTAAAATGCCTGTATTCGCTTTTATCAGGTTTTGCACTTTTAAAGCAGACCATAGCGGCGACAGGGGAGCTGCCCTGGATGTTCGAATTATCGAAACACTCAATATGTTCAGGAAGTTCGGTCATTCGTAAATCTTTCATCATGGTATCCAGGATCCTCTTGCTTTTGTGTTCGGGATCCACAAGGTCCTTTTGCTTTTCTTTTTCAAGCTGATAGTATTTTACATTCCTTTCCGAGAGATCGAGCAGCTTACGTTTGTCACCTATTTTCGGGATCACATAGGCAACCATGGGGATCTCAAAATCGGGCATAAAGGGAACAATGATCTCAGGTGAAAGGCTCTCAAACCTTTGCCTGATATCGGTAATTGCAATGGATAACAGTTCTTCAGGTGTTTCGTCGAGCTTTTTCTGCAATTCTATAGTATGTACCTGGATGATCGCCCCGTTCATAACCTTCAGATAATTAACATAGGCTGTCAGGCCGTCTGCAATAATTGAAAATACATCCACATCATTGATCGAAGGGTTGACCACGGTTGATTTGCTCTGATATTTATCAAGCAGTTCCAGCTTTTCCTTAACGAAATGAGCCTTCTCAAATTCCTGTTCACCAGCATACTTCATCATTAATTCCCTGAGTTGACGGGCCACCATCGAAATATTGCCTTTTATGATATTCTTGATAGCTGCGATACTCTGGTCGTAGTCCTCCTCACTCTGTTTGTTTTCACATGGACCCCTGCAATTGCCAATATGAAATTCAAGGCATACTTTGAATTTCCCGGCCGCAATGTTTTTTGCAGTCAGCTTCAGATTGCAATTACGAATGGGATATAGCTGACGTGTAAGGTCCAACAGGGTATTCATCAGCCTTATGTTTGCATAAGGCCCGAAATACTGTGAACCGTCCCGGATCACGGTACGTGTACTGAACACTCTTGGAAAAGGTTCATTTTTAATGCAGATCCATGGAAAGGTCTTATCATCTTTAAGGCTGACATTATAATGGGGACGGTATTTTTTTATCAGGTTATTTTCGAGCAATAGAGCATCCTGTTCAGTAGCGACAACGATATATTTAATATCGGCGATCTTTCTCACCAGCATCTGAACTTTTCCGCTTATCGAATTTATCTTGACGAAATAAGAACTGACCCGTTTCTTAAGGTTTTTTGCTTTCCCGATATAAATGATATGGTTTTTATCGTCAAAATACTGGTAAACTCCGGGTTTATCGGGCAGGGACCTTATAATTGGTTCGAGATGAGAGAAGTATTTATTGCGGGCGCTCACTCTATTTGAGTTTATACATCCTCACGATCATGTACAATAAAAATATAAGGATCACAAAGATAGCGACAGGAGTAAACAAAAAACCAAGGCCGCTTGATTTCCCGCTTGCCAATGCTATGGTTTCCCATGTCAGGTATAAAAAAAGCATGACAAGAAGCAGGTTCAGTATCCTGATGCTTCTTGTTGCATGGCGGTACAGGCGTGGGGCATTCTCTTCGGTGATATTTACCGGGAAGTTGAAAATGTAGGGAAAACGGTTGATCAGGCTGAGGCCGGCATACATGGCAATGGTAATACCGGGCAGCAGCCATATTGTGACTTTGCCTCCATAACCATCCGGCTGTCCGGAACCGTTGAAATGCGTGGGGATCCGCTCAGGCAATCCGGAATAACTCCTGGCAGTGATCATCACCATAACGATTACCGCCACTAATCCTGCAATTTCAAGCAACACATCTATGGGCTCTTTTTCCGGCCTTATCCTGGGTCTTTCCGACCCGGGTTGCCTGCCAAAGGAGTTTTTAGGATACATGATAAACAGGCATTTGAGATCAGCCGGATACAGTCAGGTTGTTTCCGCTTCTGGAAACGCTGTAACGTTTGATCGGATAAGGCGGAGGTCCTGCAGTAACATTACCATTCAGATCATAGGTGCCACCATGACATGGACAAAGAAAAGTCTGGGAACCTGCACCGAAAGTCAAGGTGCATCCATTGTGGGTACAAGTCTGGGCCACTGCAATAAATCCGTCAAGAAGGCTGCTGATACGTGCAATAATGACACCCTGAGAATAAACATACCCGCCTGTTGCGCTCAGAGCAGCATAAGATGAACTATTCAGGTCAATGGTGAAATTCACGGTAGGACCCTGGGGGCCGGTTGTACTTTTTTTACAACTTTCAAGAAAACTCCCCCCGGCCGCAATTCCAGCAAGTGTCAGGGCGGAAGTTTTTAAGAATTGTTTTCTGTTCATGGTTACTTGTTTAAGAAACAAACGGGATAGCATAAAATTATTGCGGAAAACTATCTGCGGAGGTTTAATTTAATCATATATCCTGCAAATCTTTATAAATTACTTATACAGTCTGTGGACTCGCATGGCCGGCCTGGCTTATATTGATCCACGTCCATCGTTTTTCATCCCGTCCCAGCCCTGTGCGGTCAGTTCGATTTGCTTGTCATCGGCAGTGATCATGGCTTTGCCTTCTGAAGCTTCCGTCATATGCCCGATGACACTGATGCCCTCAGCATCTTTTATCTTTTCATAATCCTTAGTGTCTATCGTAAAGAGTAATTCATAATCCTCTCCACCTGAAAGAGCTGCCACTGAAGGAATGATTTTAAATTCCATAGCCAGTTCCCGGGTCTGAGGGTTGATGGGGATCTTTCCTTCATAAAGCCGGCAACCGGTTCCCGATTGTTTGCAAAGATGCATCGTTTCAGAGGCAAGCCCGTCGGAGATATCGATCATCGAAGTTGGTTTGATACCCAGTCCTGACAGGGTCTCACGGATATCGGTCCTGGCCTCAGGTTTTAGCTGGCGGCCAACCTGGTAATCGAAACCTTCCAGTTCGGGTTGCATATCGGGGTTTGCCCTGAATACCGCCTTTTCCCTCTCGAGCAGGAGCAGTCCCATGTAAGCGCTCCCCAGGTCTCCGGTTACACAGATAAGGTCGTTGGGCCTGGCCCCGCTTCGGTATATAACATCTTCTTTTTGAGCTTCTCCCAGTACAGTAACAGATATAATAAGACCTTTGTTGCTGGACGAGGTGTCGCCTCCCACAAGATCCACCTTATATCGGTCACAAGCGAGCCTGATGCCTGTATATAGCTCGTCAAGCGCTTCTACCGGGAACCTGCTGGACACAGCAACGGAAACCGTAAGCTGCTTCGGTATACCATTCATGGCAGCAATGTCGGAAATGTTTACCACGGCCGATTTGTAACCAAGATGTTTGAGCGGTGTATAAACCATATCAAAATGGATACCTTCTACCAGGAGGTCGGTGGAAAGCAGTATGACTTTCTCACCTGCAGCTATCACTGCTGCATCATCTCCGACACCCTTGATCGTTTCTTTATGATACAGCTTAATATCTGCTGTAAGCCGGTCGATAAGGCCAAACTCACCCAATTCTGACAAGGGAGTAAGGTTTGCAGGGGAGTCGGTGGGAATCGTTTCTGACACAGGGCTATTTTTAATGTGAATTGCGAAATTAAGAAAAAGCGGCGCATTTTATGGTTTCCGAAGCAGCGTCGATTCCTTTAATTTCATTGCAAGCAGGAAAGAGATAAAAAGCAAACCGGTCAGCAATACAAGCGACATGGCCATTGATCCGGTCCCTTTAGCTTTAAAAGCATCCATTCCAAAAATGAATATGATCCCGGAAATCTGTCCCATCAGGAGTAATAAGCCATTCGAAGTACCTTCGGGCGCAGGGTAGGCTATCTCAGCTCCATACTGGAATCCAACCGGGCCGGCACTAAGCAGGAAAAAGCCAATGACAAAAGAAGATAACAAAAGCATGGTGTAGGTTGTGGCAAAGGTGATCCCGAGCAGCCCCAGGCATGAAGCAGATAACGCCAGCAGGATGAACGGGACCCTTTTTCGGTAATGATCAGAAAGCCAGGAAATAACAACGGCACCTGCCAGTCCGCCGACTATCATCAGCCCCCCGGCCGTCCCGGCCTGAATGATCGTGAACCCCCTGGGCCTGACGATCTCTTCGATCCAGGTTGCAACAGCATTAAACACACCAAGCCCGAAAAAGAAAATGACTAGCAGGAGAATATAATTTTTATTCCGGAGCATGGTTATTAATCCTTCAAATACCAGGGAACGTTCCTCCTGTCCCGGAGGACAAGCCGGTGTCGGAGGACGTTCTTTTGCAAAAACCAGGAACATGACTGTTGCAGCGATTGAAATAATCCCATAATTGACCAGCATTCCATTAATGCCGCCGAGCATTACCATATAAGGGGTCAGTGCCATTCCAATTACAATACCCAGGTACATCGCCAGGGAGCCTAAGCCGGATGCCATAGCCCGCTCCCTGATCGGGAACCAGCGTGCCGCTATTGTCGTCATAGCATTTAACAGGAAGGGTTGCCCAATAGCAATACCGGTCTGTGCAATAAACACCCATGTGAAACTGTCGGCCATAACACCCCTGACCAGGCCGAAAACACCTGTAAATACAGCCCCGGTTCCAACCGCAACACGGATCCCGTATGTGTCAATCACCCATGAAGCCGGTATGGAAACAAAAATGTATACAAACATGAAAACCATCGATAAAAGACCTATCCGGAGATCGGAGACCATGTAAAACTTTGCTGCGCTGCCTGTGATGGGAGCAAAGGTGATCCACAGAAGCTGGTTAACTGCCACCGCAAACATGAATACAGACAGGATAACCCAGCGGTACCTGTATATCCTGAAATTCTCAGTTTCCATCAGATCTGAATTAGTCTGTAAAAATACAAATAAACTTGTTTTTGAAACAGGTACCCGAATACCTAAATGATTTATCTTTGCAGTGACAACTTATATTATGGAATCCGATCCGAATAAAATCATAGGAGAGGTCACTCAGAGCGATTACAAATATGGTTTTGTGACCGACATTGAGACTGAATATGCTCCAAAAGGATTGAATGAAGACACGGTGCGTTTTATTTCGAAGACAAAGAATGAACCTGCATTTATGCTTGAATTCAGGCTTAAGGCATACCGGCACTGGTTAACGATGAAACTGCCCACATGGGCCCATCTTGATATTCCTCCAATAGACTTCCAGGATATATATTTTTATGCTGCCCCGAAGAAAAAAAAGCAATACGAGAGCCTTGACCAGGTGGACCCTGAATTGCTTGCCACTTTCGAAAAGCTTGGGATTTCACTCGAAGAACAGAAAAAACTTGCGGGTGTGGCAGTGGATGCTGTAATAGACAGCATATCGGTGAAGACCACTTTTTCGGAAACACTGGCCAAATATGGTATCATTTTCTGCTCGATGAGCGAAGCTATTCAGCATCACCCGGAACTGGTTAAACAATACCTGGGTTCAGTAGTCCCGTATACTGATAATTATTATGCCTCCCTGAATTCGGCCGTTTTCAGCGACGGTTCATTTTGTTATATACCGAAAGGAGTCCGCTGCCCGGTGGAGTTATCGACCTACTTCAGGATCAATGCGGCAAATACCGGGCAGTTTGAACGGACCCTTATCGTTGCTGATGAGGGTGCTTATGTGAGTTATATGGAAGGCTGTACAGCTCCCCGGCGTGACGAGAATCAGCTTCATGCCGCGGTGGTTGAGATCGTGGCCATGAAGGATGCCAGCGTCAAATACTCAACTGTGCAGAACTGGTACCCGGGCGATAAGAACGGAACAGGCGGGATTTACAATTTCGTTACGAAGCGCGGCATCTGCAAGGGAAGCAATTCAAAGATCTCATGGACACAGGTTGAAACAGGATCGGCTATTACCTGGAAATACCCTTCCTGTATACTTCTTGGCGATAACAGTGTGGGAGAGTTTTACTCGGTCGCCGTGACCAATCATCATCAGCAGGCCGATACGGGTACTAAGATGATGCATCTTGGTAAAAACACCAAAAGCACTATCATTTCGAAAGGGATTTCAGCAGGGAAAAGCAATAATTCGTATCGCGGGCTTGTGAGGATAACGAAGAATGCCTCCAATTCGAGAAATTACAGTCAGTGCGATTCCCTGCTGCTGGGTTCTACCTGCGGGGCTCATACCTGGCCGTATATCCAGGTTGAAAATAAATCGTCCATCGTTGAGCATGAAGCCACTACTTCAAAAATCAGCGAGGACCAGCTTTTTTACTGTCAGCAAAGAGGGATGGATGCTGAAAGCGCTATTGGTTTGATCGTAAATGGATATGCCAAAGAAGTTCTGAAGCAGCTTCCCATGGAATTTGCAGTCGAAGCGCAGAAACTGTTGTCGATAAGCCTGGAAGGGAGTGTTGGATAGGTAGCGAGATAGCGAAAAGCGAAAGGCGAAAGGCGAGAAGCGAGAAGCGAGAAGCGAAAAGCGAAAGGCGAAAGGCGAAAGGCGAGAAGCGAGAAGCGAGAAGCGAAAGGCGAAAGGCGAGTTTGGATATTTAGTTAAAATTCAGTAAAATGAATGAGTACATAAAATGTTTTTTTATTTCGCTTTTTGCTTTTAACCATGTTTCATTCTAATAATCCGAATATTTGCAATTATGCTTTTATCAATAAAAAACCTGCATGCTTCCATTAACGGGAAGGAAATTCTGAAAGGGATAGACCTGGATATAAACCAGGGGGAAGTTCATGCAATTATGGGCCCGAACGGAACGGGGAAGAGCACCCTCGCTTCCGTGATCGCCGGCCGGGAAGTATTCGATGTTACGGAGGGAGAAATTCTATACAAGAATAAGAACCTCCTCAGGCTTGCCGTTGAGGAAAGAGCCAGGGAAGGCATCTTTCTGGGTTTCCAGTATCCCGTGGAGATTCCCGGTGTGAGTATCACTAATTTCATGAGGACGGCAGTGAACGAGCTGAGAAAATATAAAGGACTTGATCCCCTTTCGGGAGGCGCTTTCCTTAAACTCATGGAAGAAAAGAAAAAGCTGGTGGAGCTCACTTCCAACCTTGCAAACCGATCGGTAAACGAAGGTTTCTCAGGTGGAGAGAAAAAGAAGAACGAGATCTTCCAGATGGCGATGCTGGAACCTACTCTCGCGATCCTTGATGAAACCGATTCCGGCCTTGATATTGACGCCCTGAGGGTTGTAGCCAATGGGGTGAACAAGCTGCGTACAAAAGAAAATGCCTTTTTGGTCATTACCCATTACCAGAGGCTCCTCGATTATATTATTCCTGATTTCGTTCATGTGCTTTTTGAAGGAAAGATCGTCAAATCGGGGACCAAAGAACTCGCGCTGGAGCTCGAGGAAAAAGGATATGACTGGATCAGGAAAGAGCAACAGGATAACGGGAAAGCAGAATAAAGGATACAGGATGCAAGGTGCTTTAAAACAAAATATTACAAAAGAGCTGATGACGGGCCTTTACGCGGATCACCGGGCTGCAATCGCGGCCAATGATTACCCTGCACTCACGGCCCGGAGGGAAAATGCCATCCACCGGTTTGAAGAATTGGGATTTCCGACAACAAATCTTGAAGCCTGGAAAAACACTGATCTCAGGGAGAGTTTTGCAAAAGAATACGCTGTGGTTCTGAAACCCAAACAGGACGTGGATGTTCAGAAGGTCTTCCGCTGTAATATACCGCATCTCGACACCGCCATCATGGGACAGCTGAACGGCTGGTATGTTTCAAAGGATGTGCCTTTGATGGAACTTGGGAACGGGATTATCATGGGTAGCCTTGCCGAAGCTATGAAAAAATATCCTGCACTGATCGGGGTCCACCTTGGCTTGTATGCCGATACAAACGGGGATGCATTCACCGCTTTGAATACTGCTTTTTCTCAGGACGGGGTGTTTATTTATGTACCTGATAATGTGAAAAGCCCGAAGCCTGTTCAGATCATCAATGTGATCCACAATGATGAAAATCTTTTCCTGCAGTCGCGCAACCTCATTGTTTTAGGCAAGAACAGCAGGCTTTCGCTGGTGCATTGCGATGATTCCTATAATCACCAGCCCTCGTTCTCGAATGTTGTGACCGAGATTCATCTGGGCGAACATGCTTCCCTCGACCATTACAAGCTTCAGAGTCTCAATAATGAATCGACCCTGATCAGTAGCGTGTATTTCAGGATGGAGGCTTCGGCTAAGCTTGAATCTCATTATATCTCATTAAATGGCGGATTGCTGAGGAACAATATCAGGATCAGGTTTAACGGCCCTCACGGGGATGCCAAAATTTACGGGATTTACCTTATGGACCGCAAGCAGCATATCGATAACCAGGTGTTTGTTGACCATGCTTACCCCGATTGCACCAGCGGAGAACTTTTCAAAGGGATTTTAGATGAACATTCCAGCGGGGTCTTCAACGGTCATGTCTTAGTGGAACGCAATGCTGTGCGGACAAATGCTTACCAGAGCAATAAAAATATATTGCTTACCGAAACGGCTAAGGTGAATTCCAAACCATTCCTGGAAATTTACAACGACGATGTGAAATGTTCGCATGGTTCGACCACCGGCCAGCTCGACCAGGATGCCATGTATTACCTGAGGCAGCGCGGGATTGGTGAGGACAGTGCCCGTATGCTTCTAATGTACGCGTATGCGGATGAAGTGATCAGTAAAATAGCCATTGACCCGCTGAGGTACCGGATTGAGGATATGGTGAAGAAGCGCCTCCAGGGTGAACTGCAGATCTGCGAAGCCTGTGTGCTTCACTGCAATACACCCGAGCAGCCGGTGGAGTTTGTGATAGATATGACAAAAATATAAGAGCCATGAGGCATAAGCCAAGAGCGATGAGCCATGAGGCAATAGGCATGAATGACGACGAGCAGCGTATAGTAATTCGACATTCGAAATTCGTTATTCAATATTCGATATTCATTATAATTTTTTAAAATGCCCTTTAGCATCACTGACATCCGCGCCGACTTCCCCATCCTCTCCCAGACGATTTACAAGAGGCCGCTGATCTATTTCGACAATGCCGCCACAACCCAGAAACCCATGCAGGTTATCAAAGCCATCAGTGATTATTACCTGCACGACAACTGCAATATCCACAGGGGTGTTCATTACCTGAGCGTGAAAGCGACTGAAGCGTTCGAAGAAGCGCGAAAAGAGGTCAGGGAATTTATCAACGCCCCTTCGACCCATGAAGTTGTATTCACGAAAGGTGCTTCCGAATCGCTGAACCTGGTAGCTGCTTCCTTCGGAAAAAAGTTTATAAAAGAAGGCGATGAAGTCATCACGACCATCATGGAGCATCATTCCAATTTCGTTCCATGGCAGATAATCTGCGGGGAAAAGGGCGCCATGCTGAAGGTTGCCAATATCCTGCCCGACGGCCAGCTGGACCTGGAGCATCTGTATTCACTGATTACAGAGCATACGAAGATCATCGCCCTCACCCATGTTTCCAATGTGCTTGGAACAATAAACCCCATTAAAGAGATCATTGCCTTTGCACATTCTAAAGGCATTCCCGTTCTGGTCGACGGGGCACAGGGGGTATCTCATATAAAAGTTGACGTCACCGATCTCGATTGCGATTTCTATTGTTTTTCCGGGCATAAGATGTACGGCCCTATGGGCATGGGCGTTTTGTATGGAAAAGAAAAATGGCTGGAAGAGCTTCCACCATACCAGAGCGGGGGAGAGATGGTGAAAGATGTGACCATTGAAAAAACGACTTATAATGAGCTGCCGTTCAAGTTCGAAGCCGGAACCCCGAATGTTGAAGGCGTGATGGGCCTCAGGGCTGCAGTGCAGTATTTGAAGGACCTGGGGATGGATGAGATCCGGGCGTACGAGGACAGCTTACTGAAGCATGCGTTTGAGAGGCTTTCGGCCATAAAGGGTATACGGTTTTTCGGGACCGCTCCCGATAAAGCAAGCATGGTCTCGTTTCTGATCGGCGACATCCATCCGTTCGATGCCGGGACCATTATTGATAAAATGGGCATAGCTGTGAGGACGGGTCATCACTGCGCCCAGCCTCTGATCGATCATTTTGGCATACCCGGGACCGTGCGCGCTTCATTTGCGCTTTATAATACGATAGAAGAAATCGACAAGCTGGCAGATGCCGTTAGCAGGGTGAAGACGATGTTTAGATAATGTACGATGTACGGATTACAAATAGGAAGCATTATACACAAGCTGTAGCAGGTGGAGCGTAGCGACACCGTAACAGCGGTGTAAAGATGCGAGCGTTTTTTTAAATAAGAAATGACAATCCAGGAACTTGAATCTCAGATCGTCGATGAGTTCGCCGCCTTCGACGACTGGCTCGACAAATACGACCTCATTCTCGACATGGGAAAATCACTTCCACCTATCGATCCCAAATACAAGACCGACCAGTTTATTATTTCCGGCTGCCAGAGCAAGGTATGGCTTCATGCCGAATACCGCGACGGCAAAGTCTATTTCACTGCCGACAGCGACGCCATCATCACGAAGGGCATTGTGAGTATGCTTGTAAGTGTGTTATCAGGCCAGACCCCCGACGCGATCCAGTCCGCAGACCTGAGCTTTATTGACCGTATCGGTTTGAAGGAACACTTATCCCCAACCCGTTCCAACGGCCTTGCATCCATGGTGAAGCAGATGAAGCTGTATGCAATGGTGTTTAAGATGAAATCGTGAACGCGAGATGATCGTTTGATGCGTAATCCCATTTTCTCCCGATTGGAGGTGCCAAATTGGTACCTACATTTGGTTATTTCGCTGACATTCAGTTCAAACATGAAATCTAAGGGGAACCTTTTTATGTTTCTTCGAACCACCCTTTTTAATTATTAGTCTTGTGACGAAATATGATATTCATGATTAAAAGATCGATAACATTCTTTTATACTTCGGGCAATAGAAGAGTGATAATATCACATAGGTCAATAAGAAATTAATCAGTGAAATGACCAGGGCTATCATGAACACTCCTGACAGTATTCCGGTATAGTGGCTGAAATGAAGTATGAAACCGGTAAGATCAAACCCAAGCAGAATAGTGATGGCATTGAAAACTAAAAACAGAATTGCGATGGGTATCAGTCCGGTCAACATGCTTTTTATGTCGGGCGGACTTAATTGTATATGAGATGAAATACAAAAGGCCAGTACGAAAAATACCCAGAATGAAATTGATCCGAAATTATTGAGTGCAAACACTTCCCCGATCAGTACCAGTCCGAATGAGAGCGTGGAACCGAAATCCGCCATCATTTCAAAAAAACCTTTGTTTGAAAGATGTTCGTTTGAAATAGTTTCCCGTATCTCATTAAAGTTTGGCAGCAGTAAAAACATCAAAAGGCAGAGCAGTAAGGAACCAAAAATTACCGGGCCCGCACCTATGAATAAATTCCCAACCTTCTGGTAAAAATTGCCACTGTTATAACTATGGTTCACATAACCAAGCGAGCCATCCTGGCTGTTGGGCGTGAAGAACCTGATCTCGGTGATCCTGTGCCCGAACAATAAACAGAAAAATGCATGACCCAGTTCATGAACGGGTGTACCTAACCATCCTGTAAGATAAATATCCAGCTTTGGATTGTTGGAATTGACAAATGCTTTCCTTGTCGAACGTGAAACGAAGTATAATATAATGCCAAAAAGGAACAGGAACCCGAAAATGGCCAGCATCTGGTAAACTGAGGCCAGCAGGACCTTCCCAAGATATTCTAAAATGATATTCACATATTCCATCCAACCACAAAGTTATGTCAATTCACGCACCGGTTCAAGCTGCCATCCCGCTTTTCCTTACCTTTGCCCTTAAATTTGCATTTTTATGGAAACCCCGAATACCATACCATATAACCCCTTCGAACAATCCGTTATCGATGCTATGAAGCGGGTTTTTGATCCCGAAATCCCGATTAATATTTACGACCTGGGCCTGATTTATAACCTGAAGATCGACGACCAGCACAATGTAGAGATCCTGATGACCCTTACAACCCCGAACTGCCCGATTGCTGAGGATATGCCGGGTATTGTGCAGGAGGAAGTGAGCCGGGTTGAAGGTGTCGGAAAAGTTAAAGTCGAGCTTACCTTTGAACCGCCATGGGATATGGCGAACCTCAGCGAGGAGGCGAAAGTAGAACTTGGGTTGATCTAAACCGTGATCCGTGATGTGTGATAGGTGATGGGTCGCAGCAGTTTCGTAGCCGAAGGAAGTACCCATCACGCATAGTAGCACTTTTTTCTTACCTTTGCACCCCGAATTGAATATGCCATGACTCCCGCTGTCGGTCCCTTACTCGCGAACATCAGCAACCCTGAAGACCTGAGAAAACTCAGGGTAGATCAGCTTCCCCAGCTATGCGCTGAGATCAGGCAATTCATCATAGATGTTATTTCAGCTAACCCCGGGCATCTCGGGGCCAGCCTTGGAGCTGTTGAACTCTCAGTAGCCGTTCATTATGTATTCGACACACCCAATGACAAGGTGATCTGGGATGTGGGGCACCAGGCTTATGCCCATAAGATCCTGACCGGGCGAAAGGAATCCTTTCATACGCTTCGCAGTTTCAATGGGATCAGCGGGTTCCCGAAGATGTCGGAGAGCAAATACGATGCTTTTGGAACGGGCCATTCCTCAACCAGTATTTCTGCTGCGCTTGGAATGGGTGTGGCTTCGAAGCTTAGTGGAGAGACCAGCCGCCACCATGTTGCCATCATCGGTGACGGGGCAATGACGGGAGGTATGGCCATGGAGGCCCTTAACAATGCCGGCGTGTCCAATGCAAACCTGCTCGTGATCCTCAACGACAACCAGATTGCCATTGATAAAAATGTGGGGGCCATTAAGGATTACCTCGCGGATATCGTGACTTCCAGGACCTATAATAAGTTCCGCGACAAGGTTTGGCTGCTGATGGGTGGTGGAACCCGTTACGGGAAGAACTCCAGGGCCATTGTAAAGCAGCTTGGCAATGCCCTGAAAGGTACCCTGCTGAAACCCAGTAACCTGTTTGAAGCCTTTAACTTCAGGTATTTCGGCCTGGTTGATGGTAACGATATCGTTCGAATGGTTAATGTGCTCCGCGACATTAAAGATATCAAAGGCCCTAAGATCCTGCACATACATACCATAAAGGGAAAAGGGTTTGAAAAAGCCGAGCAGGACCAGACCGTTTTCCATGCCCCTGGCGTTTTTGACAAGGAAACGGGTAAGATCAAAGATGATAAATGCCATGGCCAGGCTCCTAAATACCAGACAGTTTTCGGACGTACCATTATCGAGCTGGCTGAGCAGAATCCTAAAATTGTAGGGATCACCCCGGCCATGGCGACGGGTTGTTCCCTGAATATGATGATGAATAAAATGCCCGAAAGGACATTTGATGTGGGAATTGCAGAGCAGCATGCCGTGACATTCAGCGCCGGACTTGCATCCTCGGGAATGATCCCCTTCTGCAATATCTATTCAACCTTCCTCCAGAGGGCATATGACCAGATCATCCATGACGTGGCCTTGCAAAACCTCCAGGTGGTTTTATGCCTCGACCGTGGCGGGCTGGTTGGCGAAGATGGTGCCACTCACCATGGGGTATACGACCTGGCGTACCTCCGCTGCATCCCCAACATGACAATTGCAGCCCCTATGAATGAAGAAGAGCTCAGGAACCTGATGTTTACAGCCCAGCTTCCGGGGAAAGGCCCGTTTGCCATCAGGTATCCAAAGGGCAGGGGAGTGATCGCTGAATGGAAAACGCCTTTGAAAGAAATGACCGTTGGTAAAGGTGTAAAAATCAAAAATGGGAAAGATATTGCTATCCTGAGTACCGGGCATCCCGGCAATTTTGTAATGAAAGCATGTGCGGAACTTGCAAAAGAAGGGATTCAGCCTGCCCACTTCCACCTGCCATTTGTTAAACCCCTCGACGAGGAGTTACTGCATGAAATTTTCCGCAACTTCAAACGCATTGTGACTGTTGAGGACGGAACTGTCTCAGGCGGATTCGGAAGCGCGATCCTGGAATTCATGAGCGACCATGGCTATGAGGCTAAAGTAAAACGGCTCGGGGTTCCCGATAAGTTTATTGAGCAGGGAAAGAACGAAGAACTTCACCATGAATGCGGGTTTGATGCGGAAGGGATTTTAAAAGCAGTGTTAAACTTTATGTCGTAGCGAAGCATTTTGCAAAAGCGGTGTCAGGTGAACGCAATGAACCTCAGCCGCGTCGAAAAGATCCAGGCGGAATCTTACTTTTGATTCTCCAGCATCTTAAGCAAATCAGTAGCTTTTTTCCGGGTATGATGATTTAATATGAACAGTGCGCCTACGAGGATAAACGGGAAGGTAATCGTGAGAATGATGAAAAAACTCATCCAGATCGAATGGTTCATCGTGTAATTACCCCAAAAAACATATGGAGAGAATGCAAGGCCAAGAGACAGGAAAATAATACCCCCGATTTTTTCCCATTTCCAGGCGATGATAAGTATGACGATTAGAACGAAAGAGGGAATCATATGCATGATCCAGTCTAGAATCTGTGTTTTTAATGCCAAACCGGCCTGGAAAGCATCCAGTGAAAACATACTCACAAAAAGGATCCCAAGGATCGCCAGGACCCTGGGAGCCCAGTAAAGAAGCAATACTGATCTCATAATGATTTGGTTAAATTGAAATTAATGTAATAGTTTAAGTGCTTGATATTGCAGGCATTTTGAAATCGTATCTGGTATCGGTCATTAGTTTGAGCATGAAATCGGCAACATCGGCCCGGGGGATGGATTTTGAAGTTGGCTTGCCCTCATTGATCCTGTACCTGCCGGTTTTCGGAGAGTCTGTAAGCCCGACCGGCCTGATGATCACCCAATCGGCACGGCTTTGTTTTATAACCTCTATCTGCCGTTTTTTATCTTCGAAAATATGTTTCAAAAAAAGCGGCATGATGATCTTCCCGAACCAGAACCCCCCGTCACTGCCCTCTACGCCGGCCGAAGACATGCAGATGAATCGTTTCACACTGCATTCCTCCATGGCCTGAAGTATAAGCCCTGTGGCACCCGATAACACGGTGGAAGGCTTGTTGCCGGTTATCCCCAGGGTGCATAATACAGCTTCCTGGCCTTTTACAACCTCTTTGATCTTTTCATAATCTCCGAGTTCCCCCCGGATGATACGGATATTTTTATGGGTGATTGAAATTTTATGTGGACTGCGGGTGTAGGCCGTTACTTCATGACCCTGGTTCAGGGCCTGGAATACCAGCATAAGTCCTGTTTTCCCGCTTGCGCCAAAAACTGCTAGTTTCATCGTTCTTATCTTCTAATACAAAGGTACGAAAAATTGACGGCAGGTTTAAAGAAACTCCAACCGCAGTATGAACACATTGAAAATCTTTCTATTTTTATCCAAAAAATAGTTTGTCTTTTTCCGACCTTTTCAGAAAGAAACCTATTGGGCTGATCCTCAACGATGCCGCCGGTTATGAGCGGGATTCGGGAGGTCTCAGGCGCAGCCTCACGGTATTTGACCTCACTGCCCTGGGCATTGCAGCTATAGTTGGTTCCGGTATTTTCGCAACCATTGGCGGCGCAGCGGCTTCGGGCGGACCAGCGGTTGCCTTGTTGTTTATTTTCACTGCCGTAGCCTGTAGTTTTTCTGCTTTATGCTATGCCGAATTTGCCTCGGTCATCCCCCTGAGCGGAAGCGCATACACCTATGCCTACGCCAGCTTTGGCGAGCTCTTCGCCTGGATCATAGGCTGGGACCTTATTGTTGAATATGCGATAGGCAATATCGCTGTAGCTATTTCATGGTCTGATTATTTTTGCGGGCTGATGAGCGGAATGGGTCTTCATATCCCTGAATATATATCAACCGATTATGTTACAGCTCTCAGGGGTTATTATGACGGTGCTGCAGCCATCGCTCATGGCAGCAGCCTGGACCAGCTTGCACCTGCAATACAGAAATCTTACCTGGCCTGGGTGAATGCGCCGGTACTCGGTGGATTGCACCTGGTCGCCAACATCCCGGCATTTGCTATTGTAGCGCTAATTTCAGTCCTGGTCTATGTCGGAATATACGAAACAAAGGTTGCCGGAAATTCCATGGTGATCCTCAAAGTCGTGGTTTTGCTCCTGGTCATTGGAGTCGGTTCATTCTATATCAAACCCGGTAACTGGTCGCCTTTTGCACCCCACGGCCTCACCGGCGTGCTCAAAGGTGTATCAGGGGTTTTCTTTGCCTATATCGGTTTTGACGCCATTTCGACAACTGCCGAAGAATGTAAAAACACCAGGCGGGACCTGCCGAGGGCGATAATTTATTCGCTTATAATTACTACCATTTTATACGTATCGATCAGCCTGGTGCTTACCGGCATGGTGAACTATTCGGAACTGGGAGTTGGCGATCCCCTGGCCTATGTTTTCGAACGCATCCATATGGGTAAATTTGCCGGGTTTATCTCCCTCGCTGCAATCATTGCCATGGCCAGCGTGATCCTGGTCTTCCAGGTAGGCCAGCCGCGTATCTGGATGAGCATGAGCCGCGACGGACTGCTGCCGAAAGCTTTTTCAAGGATACACCCGAAATTCCGCACCCCTGCTTTTGCAACCGTGGTGGCCGGACTCCTTGCCTCCATCCCCTCCCTGTTTATGAACTTCACCGAGATCACTGATCTGACAAGCATTGGCACCCTGTTTGCTTTTGTTCTCGTGAGCGGGGGAGTATTGATACTTAACCCCAGGGGAAGGAGAGACAGGGAAGCCAGCTTCGCTCGTGAAATTCGCCACTCTCGTGATGAAAAGGACGCATCCCGAATCCCGCATCAGGGATCCGAAATAACCACAAAAGGCTTCCATGTCCCTTACATCAACTCCCGTTATGCTCTCCCGCTTGTCTGGGCCGGGGTTGCGGTGGTCCTGTACTTCTGGAACCCTCCTGAGCTTAAAGAGCTTGGCAGGCTAATTAACTTTACCTTCGACCGGGATGACCTGCCCCTGTTCTTATTCATTAGCGCTGCAGTGATCCTCACGCTTATGGGAATTGTGCAAAAACTTTCCCTCATCCCCATTCTCGGGCTGCTTTCAAGCCTCTTCCTCATGGTCCACCTTGGCTTCACCAACTGGATGAGGTTTGTTGTCTGGCTGCTCCTTGGCATGATAATCTACATCCTGTATTCAAGGAAACACAGTCATCTCCGGCATCCGGAGTCCGTGAGCCATGAGCCATGAGGCATGAGCCACGAACCATGAACTATGAACCAAAAATCGTAAATCACTCAATCCCATGTCGGTTACCGAAATCATCGTCATCATCATATCCGGAATCTTTGTCGGCTTCATCAATACATTGTCGGGCGGAGGATCTGTGATCAGCCTTTCCCTCCTCGTTATACTCGGGCTGCCTGCCGGCATTGCCAACGGAACTAACCGCATCAGCATTTTCTTCCAAACGCTTTCCTCGGTGGGAAGCTTTACCAGACAAAAGATGTTTACCGACCTGAGACCCGTCTGGCTTGGCATCCCGGCAACTATAGGATCGGTTTTCGGCGCCTTTTTGGCTGTTGACATGAACGGGAAAGTCATAGAGATAGCTATGATTGTTGCCATGATACTGATGGCTTTTTTCCTGTTCTACAAGCCCGACCGCTGGCTTAAGGAAAATCCTGCACTTCTGCAAAAGAAACTCCGGTGGTGGCAGTTTGCGATCTTCTTTGCGGTGGGGTTTTATGGAGGTTTCATCCAGGTTGGTGTCGGGTATTTTCTGCTGATGGCGCTTGTTGTCGGAACCGGCTACGACCTGGTGAAAGCAAATGCCGTGAAAAACCTTATAGTTTTCTTCTATGCCATTTTTGCCCTGGCTGTATTTGTGATCAACGGCCAGGTGCATTACATGTACGGACTTTTACTGAGCGCTGGAAGCGTGATCGGAGCTCTTATTGCCTCTTATTTTGCCGTGAAAAAAGGAGCCGGATTCATCCGGGCGGTCATCATTTTGTCTATTGTCCTGACGGTTTTGCAGATCAGCGGCCTCATCAACTTTACACATCTTCTGAAAAGTATTTTATAAAACCAGGGACCTATGAGAAAGACAGGAATCTTGTTTCTTTTTTCTTTTTTGCTGTTGGGCGGATGGCTTGCTGCCCAGGTCAACCCGGTCACTGCTGTTTCAAAGGGCGGGGGTGATAAACGCTGGGTTGTTGTCGTCCATGGCGGCGCAGGCGGGCCGGCTAAAGGAACAATGAAACCGGAGAAGGAAAAACAATATTCTGATTCCCTGGGCAGAGCGCTTCAGATTGGAGCAGGGATACTGTCCTCCGGAGGAAGCTGTCTGGATGCCGTTGAAGCAGTGATCAGGTTTATGGAGGATTGCCCCTTGTTCAATGCCGGCAGGGGCGCGGTTCTTACAAGTGATGGCAAAGCCGAACTGGATGCCTCGATCATGGATGGAAAAACGGGAAAGGCTGGGGCAGTGGCCGGGGTGACCATCATTAAAAATCCTATCACCGCAGCCAGGGCCGTGATGGATAAAACTCCCTATGTGATGCTCGCAGGAAACGGGGCCGATGCTTTTGCAAAGGCCCAGGGATTGCAGATCGTTGACCCCATGTATTTTATTACGCCCGAGAGGCTTGATGCCTGGAAAACGGCTAAGGATAAGATCAGGCCAGAACAACCTGCTCCCACATCCGCCGAAAAAGAAAAAAAAGGGACCGTTGGCTGTGTTGCCCTTGACTCATACGGCAACCTGGCTGCAGGGACATCAACAGGCGGAATGATGATGAAACTAAGCGGCAGGGTGGGTGACAGTCCGATCATTGGAGCCGGGACATATGCCGACAATAATTCCTGCGCAGTTTCCTGTACAGGCCAGGGTGAATATTTCATCAGGAACTGTGCCGCATACTCGGTTGCAGTACAGTTGGTGTATGGCAACAAAACTTTGGAGGATGCTGCACATTTTGTGATTTTCGATATCCTGAAACAGAAAGGAGGCGAAGGCGGGCTTATTGCTGTTGATAAAGACGGTCATATAGCAATGCCTTTCAGCACTAATGCAATGTTCAGGGGAACAGTTTCGGCCGGCGCCCGGCCTGAGATCAAAATATACTAAAAGGATAAGAAAAAGCAGGACCACTTCACGGCCCGGCTTGTAGATCCCTGTGGCAAAATTCAGCCCTGCTGGTTTTCGTATTCCTGTACTTCGTTATACACATATTCGAGGTTTACCCCTGATTGTGTGAACATAGTTTCGCTTTCCAGGCTGTCGTGGTACTTCCTTTCGCAAACCACCCGTTCAATTCCGCAGTTGATGATAAGCATTGCGCAGGTGCGGCAGGGTGTCATACGGCAGTAGATCGTTGCCCCCTGAAGTGAAATACCGAGACGGGCGGCCTGGCAAATAGCATTCTGTTCGGCATGGACGGTTCTCATGCAATGCTGGGTGATGCGGCCGTCATCATGGTGGACTTTTTTCATGAGGTGGCCAATCTCGTCACAATGCTTTAGCCCGCGGGGACTACCAACATAACCTGTTACCAGGATCTGTTTGTCGCGGGCGATCACGCAACCGCTTCTTCCCCGGTCACAGGTTGCTCGGGTGGCAACCGTGTTGGCGATTTCCATAAAATACTTATCCCACGAAGGGCGTATATATTGTTTTTCTTCCACTTCAAATCCTCTTTAAAATATCTTCCACCCCTGCATACAATTCCTCCCTGCTGCCGTTATTGGTAAGCACGAAATCGGCCAGCCTGATGCACTCCCTGATGTTTTGCCGGTTCGGGTCGCTGGATGTCATTTCCCGTTCTTCATTTTCAACGAAAGTAATAAACGAAATAGTATCCGTTTCCGATTTTCTTTCGATGATGCGTTCGTAACGTATCTGCGGATCAGCATCCACGGCGAGGAGGTAAAAATTTCCTTTCGATCTTAGGGAGATCGCTTCACCCGGGGTTCTGATACTTTCGATGATGCAGTCTTCACCGCTTTCTGCTGCCTGGTCATAAAGACAGTCAACCACGTACGAGGGGCCGAAAGTTTTCCTCAGACGGTTGCCAAGTAAAAACATGCTGTCGCGATTCTCAGGCATCCCTTCCTGACGGATAAGCTCAAGCAGGAAACTGCGGACCGAAAAATGCCTGAATCCCCTTGATTTCTCAAGATATTCCACCACGGTGCCTTTACCGGCTCCTATGGTTCCTGTAATTCCAATACACAACATAGCAGCAAAGATCTGTTGAAAATGTTAATTTTGCTTCGGGACGGATTCAAATATACGATTTTTTACGATGATTTTTCATCCTCCTGACAGAAAATTTATGATAACGTTATACCCATTAAAGTTCAGGCCTGTATTCCGGGAAAAGATATGGGGTGGTCAAAAAATGAAAACTTCATTAGGGATAAATTTTGCTCCTCACCTGAATGCGGGTGAAGCCTGGATGCTTTCGGGCGTACCTGGCTCCCAGACTGAAGTTAGCAACGGGTTCCTCGAAGGGAATGAGGTGAACGAGCTGCTGGAAGTTTATATGGATGACCTGGTAGGAGAAAAGACTTTCATGAACCATAAGGATCAGTTCCCTGTCCTGATCAAATTTATTGATGCCAATGACTGGCTCTCGGTCCAGGTACATCCGGATGATATACTTGCAGCCAAACGTAAACTGGGCGGGGGCAAATCAGAAATGTGGTATGTTGTTGATGCTGATCCGGGAGCAGAATTGATTTCTGGTTTTAACAGGAAGATCGGCAGGGAATTCTATCAGAAAAACCTGAAAGATAAAACCCTGGGGAATATCCTGAATTATGAACCGGTAAACAAAGGAGATGTTTTTTATATACCTGCAGGCCGTGTTCATGCACTTGGACCGGGTATCCTTCTGGCCGAGATACAGCAAACCTCCGACATTACTTACCGCATCTATGACTGGGACAGGGTGGACGAACAGGGAAAATCCCGGGAAATGCATACAGGCCTTGCACTGGACGCCATTGATTTTGAAGTCCCGCCTTCATACCGTACCCTATATACCCCTCAGGAAAACCGTACGGTGAACCTGGTCAAATGTCCGTATTTCTCTACGAGCATTCTCGAATTCAGCCTGCCGGTCATAAAAGATTATACCGAGATAGACTCCTTCATTATCTACATTTGTATTGATGGTGCTGCCGAAATAACCTATAATTCAGGAAAAGAGAACATAACGAAAGGGGAAGTGATGCTGATACCGGCAGTCCTCGACAAGATTGCTCTTTTCCCTCATCCTGCCTGCAAAATTCTTGAAGTCTGCAGCATATGATTTAAATCGTATTTTTGCGCAATGTTAAGTTAATAACAGCGATATGAAAAATACGACCTTAATCCTGATTTGCCTGTCTGCATTCTTTGCTACATTCGCTCAAACCGAGGAAGCATCTGCCCGGCGTAAGACAGTTCCGGTTGTGAACTTGAAGGATATATACGGGAACGGCGTGAGTACTTCAACCATTGATAATGGAGGTAAACCAATAATTATTGATTTCTGGGCTACCTGGTGCAAACCCTGTATCCGGGAGTTGAGCGCTATTGCTGATCAGTATGACGACTGGGTAAAGGAGACAGGGGTTAAACTGTATGCAATTTCCGTTGATGACCCAAGATCGTCTTCTCAGGTTAAACCCTTTGTTGACGGGAAAGGATGGTCCTATACAATTCTTCTGGACCAAAACTCCGACCTTAAACGTGCCATGGGTGTTGGCCCTATTCCTCAGACCTTTGTCCTGAACGGTAAAGGAGAGATTATATGGACCCACACGACTTTCGCTGAAGGCAATGAAAATGATATCATCGAAGTTATCAGAAAAGTAGTAAAAGGCGAAGAAATCAAGTAATCAGCTTCAATTAAACTTTTTAACATTGAAAAAACTTGTACTGTTTTGTATTGGGATCGCTGCAATGGCATTGTTCCCCGGCCGGCTCAAAGCTCAGGATTTTCTGAAGAATGCCCAGGTCACTGGTTCTTTCCAGGCCGATGCAGCATTATACCAGAAGGATGCTGCCATGGGAATTACCAGCGAGTCAATCAATGGACAACCGGTCCGCATGAACGGCTTCACTGAGGTGAATTATGAATATAAAAATTTTTATGCCGGCATGAGGTTTGAAGCCTACCTGCCGCCATTGCTGGGTTACGACCCTTCATACCTGGGAGCAGGGGTTCCCTATTGGTACGTAAAATACAAAAACGACCTCCTTGAAGTCACAGCAGGTAATTTTTATGAGCAATTCGGCCAGGGTATGACATTCAGGACATACCAGGAATGGACCCTGGGCTACGACAATTCGATGAGGGGATTACGTGTGAAGTTCATGCCCTCAAAAGGGATCACCCTGACCGGAGTTTATGGTTTCCAGAGATTTTTCTGGACTCCTTTCCAGAACAATAACAGGGGTATTGTCAAAGGAATTGACGGGGATTTTAATCTGAATGATATGTTCAGCGCATTATCTGATTCGAAGCTTAAAATCACAATTGGAGGCAGTTTTGTAAGTGATTACCAGAAAGACAAAAATATGCCATATGTCATTGGAGACAAGGCGTATACTTTGAGCCTGCCTCAAAACGTTGCCTGCTATGGAGGAAGGTTGAACCTGAACTATGCCGGTGTGAATTTTTACACCGAATATGCACATAAGATCAACGACCCATCAAAGATGAACGAATACATTTATAAACCGGGTAATGCCATTCTTGTTGACCTGACATATTCCAGGAAGAATTTAGGGATTGAGTTGAAATCGAAGTGGATTGACAATTTCAGCTATAAATCCGACCGAAGCTATTCCCTTAACGGCGTTGACATCAATTATTTACCGGCTATAAACAAGGAGCATACCTACGCCCTTTCAGCGATGTACCCCTATGCAACCCAGACTACGGGAGAAGCAGGGATTGCAGGCAGCGTGGTATATACCATACCAAAGAATTCCAAATTGGGAGGTAAAAACGGACTTACCATTGAGGTTGATTTTTCGCAGGTCAATTCAATTAAGAAAACCCCTGTCAACGATACAACGCCCATTGGCCAAACAGGCACCCTGGGTTATGCTGCAAATTTTTATTCCATCGGTAATGAGGTATACTGGCAGGAAACCCAGGTTGATGTCACCAAAAAGATCGGGAAAAAGGTTAAGTGTATTTTCGAGTACCTCTACCAGACCTATAATAAAGCCGTCGTTCAGGGCCATCCTGAAGACCCCATCATTTATTCAAATATCGGAATTGCTGATGTTACCTTTAATGTCAATAAAAAATTATCCCTCCGTTGGGAACTTCAAGGTTTATTTACCAAACAGGATAACGGAAACTGGGCTGAAGGCATGATGGAAGTCACGATCTCACCGAAGTGGTTCTTTTCTCTCAGCGACCAGTATAATTACGGTAATTCGGATGCAAGCAAACAGCTCAATTATTATAACGTGGCTGCCGGCTTCGTGTATAACACCACCCGGATACAACTTGCCTACGGCCGGCAGCGCGAAGGTATTATCTGCGTTGGAGGCGTTTGCCGCTATGTGCCGCAGTCAAGTGGATTTACCTTAACCGTAACCAGCAGTTTTTAATTTGAACGATAATCAGCAGAGATATGAAACTATTCAGAATTTTAATTCCTGTCTTATTAGTCTCCGGATGGATAATGACCTCCTGTGATAAGCTGGATCCTCCTTATGCCACAGTACTTACCCAATATGATACTACGAACAAACCTTATATTTTACTGGAAGAATATACCGGCCATACATGCAACAATTGTCCGCTTGCAACACAAAAAGCCCTCAGGCTGATCGACTATTATCGGACCAAGGTCATCCTGATGACGGTGCATGCTACATCCCTGGCGGATCCTAATCCGAAGTACCCCCTTGACCTGAGGACTCCTGAAGGAACCTTGTGGGCCGGTGATTATTCAATCAGCGGTGTACCGGCAGGTACGATAAACCGCACCGCGATCGGTGGTTTAATTGCAGTACCTTCAGATAAATGGGGTGAAGCAATTGAAACCCAGATATCCAAACCTATTGCAGCTATGGTACAGCTGAGCGCTTCCTATAGTAGTTCAACCAGGGAAATTTCCGCTTCGGTTTCAGGCTGGTTCAAGAAGAAACTGACAGCAGGATCCAATATCTGTCTTTTTATTACCGAAGACAGTATCGAGGGTAAACAGTCGAACAAAGACACTGCTGCAGGCCCTACTCCTGAAATCGATCCCTATTATTTTAATGAAACGTTCAGGGGATCGATGAACGGGAATTACGGATCCCTGTTCTCGGCAACGGTTGAAGTGGACAAACTTTATACCTATACAAAAACGTTCCCTGTAACGAATACCGACTGGAACACCAACCGGCTTTATCTGATAGCAGCCATCCTTGACCCTTCCGCCTCACAATTCGGTGAAATCATCGCAGTTACAAAAGCGAGGATTGTAAGCACGAAATAGCTTACCTGATCAGTACTATCTTTTTTGTCTGAATACCCCAATCAGTCTGTACCCTGCAGAAATACATACCAGGATTCAGATCGGTTGCTTCTATTGTAATCATCTGTTTCCCTGGTACCAGTGATGGCAGGTAGTTTTTTGAAAACATGCAGTTCCCATAAGCATCGAATATCTCCACACTGACATCAGCCTGTTTTTCCGAATTAAAAGAAATACAGAACCTATCGCTGAATGGGTTTGGATAAATATCGATGAACCGGGCGGGCAGATGTAACGGAATGCCCGCCATTATACTGTCGGGGACGAACTGAACGCTGTCGGTAAGGGGTTTGCGTTTCTGTCTGGTAATGATCAGGTGTGCATAACAGGGATCCTTGATGGCAGGAAAAGTAAGGACTGCAACGCCTGAAGAATCAACTGTACGGGCATCCAGAAGGGTGCTGTCGTTAAGTGATAATGCCACATATGACAAGGGCTCTGTTATAATACTCAGGCTGGTGTCAGATAACGGTCTGATATGCCCGAAGGAAGCCTCAAGTACAGGAGGTATTGAGTAATATATGCTCAATGAAGGATCCCCCATAAGGCAGTATGTCTCCCAGTAGTATGCTGCAAAATCCGAACCGGATTCTTCAACGGCATAGTTCCCGCCCTGGACCATTTGCCCCATAGTTACAAAATACTCCGATAAAGGTTCACCATGATCATGGAATGTCTTATCAAAGGCTCCTAAATGAGTTGAATCGTAAGGAAGATTCGTTGAGACCGGCGATTTATAACCACAGGCCCACCAGAAATCCTCATCCCAGTATGAATAATCGGAACAACCTATGTACCCCAATGCGCCTTTGTCGGATACCCTCGTAATTTCCTTCGCAAAACAGTTCACGCTGAAGTTGGCAGTTTTACAGCAGTTTCCTACCAACAGAGGGTATTTGTGTGCATTTTGCAGAGCAGGGATATTGCCGATGGAGAAGGAAGGATCGGCCCAGCCTGACTCGTTTCCATGGGCTGTATAGTTCGCAAAAGCCACACCATTGGAAACATTGTCAAGGATATTCCGGCTATAGTTGGCCCCGGCAGGTTCCGGCTGAAGATAGGTATGCGGTAAAATATTATGTGCCGGATTAAAATAGCAGCTGTTGACATAGTTTACCTGTCCGTTGCCATAAAGAGGGCCGAAATCAGTATCTGCGCCGGATACCATGACAACCTCTCCGAGGAAAGCATCGGATGGCATCGTATACTGCTCATATTCAAGAGTTTTGTCAATATAAGCGTTCAGCTGGGTATTGTTCTGGGCTGCAAAGCGGCCATAACTGACGTCAGGCAGATGATCGTTCGTATATTCGCAGTAATACAGGTCGGAGGGATGCCCTCCGGTGAACCATGTCGGGACCTGGGCCACATCGCCCACGAATAACACAAAACCGGGGGGATTATATCCTGCAGGAGGGTTGATATAAAGACCCTGAAGGTATGCCTTAATCGATGAAGCGGTATTTCCCACTGCCGGGTTGTCGGTATACCCGGCAATGACATTGAAGCCCTTGCGGGTTTTCCATTCTATAAAACGTTTTAATGAACTCCTGAAGGAAGAATGGGCAACGATCACATAGGTAGCCGGAGACGAGGTATGGAGCATGCCGGCCATATTCTTATAATTCGGGAGCCTGCTGTATAATTCCTGGTACCAGGGCGACGAGTATTTAACAAAAAGATCTCTTGTAGCTTGCATGTCAGGATGGATGAATACAACTTTGGCCTCGATATGATCATACACACGAAGCATTCCAGTTACAGGGTTATATTGAACCGGCGAGATATCGAGCCTTGACAGCACCACCGCCCGCATGGTTCCCACATGGGTGACCTTCAGCAGGGGGGAATCCGTATAATTGTTTTGCCGGTATGCCTGCTGGTTCATCACAAAGGGAACCTGATCCGGCATGGTGATGTTTTTTGACAGGGAAGGCTGAAAAGGAATGATCGCTGAACCAATGTGGAGGTCTTTAAGCAGGAAATCCTGAAAATGCGAACAACTGACCTGGATTTCATAAGCTGCATTTACCGGAACCTCGATCAGTTTGTGGTACACAGGCAGTTTTGGTTCTCCTATGCAATGGTTAAAACCGAAACCATCTGCAAAAAGCTCTGTAAATAGTCCCTGTCTGGTCTGGATGTCGCGGAAGTCAAGCCTGCTTATATCCACTGTAATATTCAGTGATTGAGAAGCGGCCGAAGTGTAAATTACAGTATTATTGCCCGGTTTGACTAAAATGCTCCCGGCCAGCAGCTCAGCAGACAGATGAACCAGGCCCAGCGCGAGAATAAACCTGCAACGACAGATACGCAACATAGATTATGTGATTAAGGCAATCCTGCCGGAAAAATTATTCCGCACGCATCATGGTCGCATCTATTTTCCGGATATTATAAATCTGGTACCAACCTACCAAAAAACCTATGGCCATAACAATGACAAATATAATGAGAAAATCCAGGGGGATCATATGTACAGGGTATGAGCTGACCACGAAAGTGCTGTCGACACCCCCCAGTCTTACCAGGTTGAAATGTATCTGGACCCAGCATATGACAGCACCCAGGAACAAACCCGCTACAGCCCCGCAGAATGATATCAGCATACCTTCTATCATAAAAATACGCTGCACAAGAGTTTTACTGGCGCCCAGGCTTTGCAGCACTGCAATATCCTTTCTCTTTTCAAGGATCAGCATTGAAATCGAAGCGATCACGTTGAACGTGGCAATGAGCAGAATAAAGGCCAATATCATCACAATGGCCCATTTTTCGGTGCGGAATATCTTGTAGATTATTTCCTGCTGTTCATAGCGGTTCTTCACCCTGAATTTTTCTCCGGCAATTTCCTGCAGGTTTTTCTGGACTTTCTCAGGGTCGGCTCTTTTATCCATCCCGATCTCAAGGGAGGTAAGTTCATCCTTGTATTGAAGGATCTGCTTCAAAAAACGGAGGGGCAGAAGAACATATTTCACATCAAAATCGGCCTGTATCGAAAAAGTTCCCGACGGGAATATGGAAGCTGTATTGAAGGCATTGTCAAACACATTCGAAAAGTTGGCGTCACGGCGGGCGACATAGACAGTAATGGGATTTTTAAAATCGTTCAGGTTAGCCCCCAGGTAGTCGGCGATACCATATCCAAGCACGGCGTAATTCATATCTCCCTCTTCAAGGATAAAGCGCCCTGCCGCCATCATTGTATCAATCCCGCACATCTTCCCGAAATCGCTGCTGACGCCTTTGAGAGTTACAATGGATTGCTTGTCGAGGTATTTCATGAGGGCATTCTCCTCAACCACCTCGGTAACATATTTCACTCCATTTATTTTTTTTATCCGTTGGATGTCAAGTTGCCCGGTTCCGAACGTTTTCCCTCTCTTCAGGGTAATGGTCATATCGGGATTGAAGGAATTAAACAATGATTCCGACAAGCGGGCAAACCCGTTGAATACCGAAAGCACGATAACGAGTGCAGCAGTCACAATCATAACACCTGCTGCCGAGATAAGTGAAATGATGTTGATGATGTTATGGGACTTCCTGGAGAAGAGATAGCGGCGCGCTATGAAAACTGGAAAATTCATTACTTACTTCATTTGTTTATAGCTCGTATTCACGCAACGCTGCAGCGCCTTATCTGCGTTCAATCAAAGGTATTCCAAAGCTCAGTTTTTTCCAAAATTTCACTTCGATTAGCTAAGGCAGCTTTTGCGGAATACCTCGCTATTTCACTACTTCTCTATTTCCATGCCTTTACCAACAATCCCGTTCCGCTCTTATGCTTACTGTAAATATCCATTAAATTAAACAGCAGGGCAAATGGGAAAGTCAGGAGATAGTAAAAGGGTAATATGATGAACAGCAGTTTGCTTGCATTCAGCATCAGGATTGGATACTTCATCGACAGTTTCCAACCCAGCTGCCCCGGTTTTCCATAGGTGAAACGTGCTTCGGTGCGGCTGAAGCCTGCTTTCCTCAGCTTCTCCCGGATGTCGCTGATGTTATACCCGTCACGAACATGTTCATCAATAAAGGATTCCCCGTGATCATGGTCGTGAACGTCGGATCCCCCCTGGTCGGAAGGTGTGGAGACCAGAAGCATCCCGTCTGGCTTGAGGGATTTGTAAAAATTTGAAAATACTTTCTGATCTTCGGTAATATGTTCCATGACATCCACCGAAAGAATCAGGTCAAAATAATCGTTCTGTGAATAAACTGTCAGATCTGCTTTTTCAAAGTGTACGTTGTTCCTTTTGATTTTGTTAAAGAAGGCATTACAGTCGGCAATCTGTTCATCTTTCACATCAACAGCAAGAACGCTGCTGTTATCCCTGAGGCCTGAAAGAAAGTAAGTATACTGCCCAAACCCGGATCCAGCGTCAAGGATATTCACTTTCATGTGACCGGGTTTAGACATTGCCCATTTTCTCAACTCTTTTCTCACAAACCAGGAGCGCAGTAACAGGATATTCAGCATACGGTAAAAAATCCTGCGGAGAAAAGGGGTTTTATTGAAGACTTTTCCCAGGGATTGTTTTATCGGATCGTATTGCATGGAGTTGTCATGTTTTCAGGAGGTTATCGATTTTGTCGATATAATCAAGGGAATCGTCTTCAAAAAACTGAAGTTCCGGAATGACCCGAAGCTGGTTACGTAGTCCCTGTCCCATGTGGTATCGGAGGTCTTTCGTGTGATGTCTGACCAGGGCCAGCAGCGCATGTTTATCCTTAGTACCGAAAAGACTCAGGTAGATCTTTGCAAGTGAAAGATCTTTGGTCACAGTGACCTTGGTTACCGTTATAAAAGCTCCCCCGAAAAGGTCCTTGCCTTCACGCAGAATAGTAGTGCCAAGTTCCTTCTGGATCATCCGGGAGATTTTCTGTTGTCGCATGCTTTCCATAACGCAAAGATAAGGAAAATTGGCGTGCAGCATTAATGCGTTAATGCGTTATGGAGTTTTGCGTTCGACAGAAGAAGTTTGGTTGTTTGGAATGAACCTTAAAATCCATCCTGAGGGAATATTGCGCAAAGGTAATATTCCATGGGATTAAATTTTTATCTTTGCCCTGATGAAAAAACTGTTCAGGATATTGCGGTATGCAAAACCATACTGGCTCTATGCCGTATTGAATATCCTGTTCAACATTCTGTCAACGCTGTTCTCTCTTGTGTCCTTTACCTTGTTTATCCCGGTTCTGAATATGCTGTTTCAGAAGGTGAAGGTACATCCGGTGGCCCCTTCGATGGACCTTTCACAAGCCCATTCTTTTAGTGAGCTTACGAAGATGCTCTCCTTTGACTCTATCCAGGCCAATTTCAATTATTTTTTCGGGACCATGATCTTTGAGCACGGTGAGAAGCAGATGCTGCTCTATATCAGTATCACTATTGTCATCCTGTTCTTCCTGAGGAACGTATTCCGTTACCTTGCAATGTTTTTTCTGGCGACTGTAAGGAACGGAGCGGTAAGGGACATCCGCAGGCAGCTGTATTATAAAGCCCTTATCCTGCCCCTGGGATATTACAACGAGCAGAGGAAGGGTGATATCATCTCACGCATGACCACCGATGTGCAGGAGGTGGAATGGTCGATCATGAGCTCACTGGAAATGTTCTTCCGCGACCCGATCTCAATATTGTCATTTTTGGCAGTATTGTTTACAATCAGTCCGAAGCTCACAATTTTCATACTTATACTCCTGCCTGTTTCAGGCCTCATCATCGGCCAGATCGGGAAAAGCCTGAAAAGGACTTCCGACAAGGGACAGAAACAGATGGGGATCCTTCTTTCGATCATTGAAGAAACACTTTCAGGTTTAAGGATCATAAAAGCATTCACGGCCATTGATTTTGCCGATAAACGGTTTGAGAAGACCAACAATCACTTTTTCAGGCTGATGGTAAGGCTGTACCGCAAGCGTGACCTGGCTTCGCCCCTCAGTGAGTTCCTCGGGGCCGTGGTTATCAGCATAGTGCTCTGGTTCGGCGGCCAGCTGGTATTTACCCCGGGAAACCTGCTCGATGCAGCTACTTTCCTCACTTATATGTTGATCTTCTCACAGATCCTCAACCCGGCAAAAACTATAACCCAGGCCTGGTACAACCTCCAGAAAGGAGCAGCTTCCCTCGACAGGATACAACAGGTACTCAATGAACCTGAAGTTATAGTAGAAATGCCTGATGCCATCTCGAAGAAGACCTTCGAAAAGGAAATTGAATTCAGGAATGTGAGCTTTGCATACGTGCATGAAGAAGTATTAAAAAGCATCTGCCTGACCATTGCGAAAGGCCGCACCATTGCACTGGTCGGCACTTCGGGAGGAGGGAAATCGACGATGGTCGACCTCCTGCCAAGATTTTATGATTGTAAAAAAGGCGAGATCCTCATCGACGGCATTCCTATTCAGAAAATGGTGATCAATGACCTGAGGGCCCTGATGGGGATCGTGTCGCAGGAAACGATACTGTTCAATGATACCGTGTTCAATAATATTGCCTTCGGTATTGAAACAGTGAGCGAGGAACAGGTTGTTGCAGCTGCGAAGGTCGCCAATGCGCACGAATTCATCGAAAACATGCCCCTTGGTTATCAAACGAATATAGGTGACAGGGGCGTGAAACTTTCAGGCGGACAGAAGCAGAGGCTCAGTATTGCGAGGGCTGTGCTCAAGAACCCGCCTATTATGATCCTCGACGAAGCCACTTCAGCATTGGATACCGAAAGCGAAAGACTGGTACAGCAGGCTCTTGAAAATCTTATGAGGAACCGTACATCCATTGTTATTGCTCACCGGCTGTCAACAATTCAGTTTGCCGACGAGATCATTGTCCTGCAGTCGGGTGAGATCGTAGAAAGAGGAACCCATTCCGAATTGCTGGAACGTAACGGTGTTTACAGGAAATTATCCGATCTTCAGTCTTTCGTTTAATTTCTCGAGGTTAATTCCCCGCCCCTTTGGAGAGGAACCCGTGTCCAGGGCTTTGCCCTGGGGTTAATACCGATTTAATCAAACCCGTTCAGATCCTGGTTCTTACACCTCCGCCATTCTGAGAAGAATGGCTTCAAGTTTTTTCTTGATCAGCTTCGTGCGGCAGCTGTAATCATTGACTATGATTGAAAAAATAAGCTCACGTCCGGAAACGCTTTTCACATACCCTGCAAAGCTTTTAACCCCTGCAATCGTGCCGGTTTTGGCTCTCACCCTTCCCTCGGCTGCTGTTCCCCTTAATGCTTTATGAAGGGTCCCGGTAAGTCCGGCAATAGGAAGAGATTCGTAGAATGGAAGGAAATATTTCGAGTTTGTCATGATATACAGGGCGTCGACAAGCTGCTTGGGGGATATGGCATTATTCCGTGATAAGCCGTTTCCATCTTCAAAATACATTCCGCGTGTATCCAGGCCCTTCGCCCTCCAGAACTGCAGGATGGCCTGGACCCCGGCATCCTTCGTACTATGGTGGTATATTTTATCACCAATACGGCGAAGAATCTTTGAAGACCTCCAGTTGATACTGTGCTCATTGGTTACAGTGACTTCAGGGATGATTGCCGGCCCGAAGATTTCCAGTGCCGGAGCGGTAACAAATATCTTAAGCGTGGAAGCCGGCATCATAGGCTTCGATTGCTCACATTCTGCAATGATGGTCTTTTTGCTTTCCCTGGTAATGTCTATGATGAAATAACCTAGCGTGGCGTTTTTAAGGCAACCATCAGCTTTTAACTCCTCCAGGTCTGAAAGAAGCAGGCTGAATCGTTTTGTTTCAACATTGGTCAAAACGGGGACATCCTGAACTTTTTTCTCGGTTTTTTTACCCTCCTGTCCACAGGAAACAGTAAATAGTAAAAAAATTCCCAGGAGAAGGGGATAAAACTTTCGCAACATTCTTATGAATTGGTAACAGGCCGCAAAGATCGTAAAAATTGCTTAGCTCTAAGGGAAGGTAAAAAAATATTTTTTACCTGTTAACTCGTTCACAATGAAAATTATAGATTACATTGATATAGTTTTGCAGGTGAATGGTTTTTAGTCGTAATTTTGCGGTTTGGACAAGGATTAATCAAGCTGTAAATGATAAAAAAAGTACTTGTTGCCAACCGGGGTGAAATAGCTGTCAGGGTTATGCGTTCATGCCGGGAAATGGGCATAAGGTCAGTCGCTGTTTTTTCCGATGCTGACCGCAATTCGATGCATGTACGATATGCCGATGAAGCCTATAACATCGGACCTGCACCTTCACGCGAGAGTTATCTTAATATCGAAGCAATAATCCAGGCTGCAAAAATATCCGGCGCTGATGCAATTCATCCGGGATACGGTTTCCTTTCCGAGAATGCAGCATTTGCCACACGATGCCAGGATGAAGGGATTATCTTTGTTGGCCCTGACCCCTATGCCATCACCACGATGGGCGATAAGATCATTGCACGCCAAACCATGATCGCTGCAGGAGTCCCCGTAGTTCCCGGTACGACAGAAAAGATCAACGATGAAGAAAAAGCCCTTGAGATCGTTAAGGAAATTGGGCTTCCCATCATGATCAAAGCTTCAGCCGGAGGGGGCGGGAAAGGCATGAGGCTTGTAAAGCATATTGATGAACTTGGATCTTCATTCCGTCGTGCCAAATCGGAAGCCATGAATGCTTTTGGCAACGATGCTGTTTATATTGAGAAATACATCCAGTCGCCACATCACATTGAATTCCAAATCCTGGCCGACAGCCATGGGAATGTGGTACACCTGTTTGAAAGGGAATGCTCCATCCAGAGGCGGCACCAGAAAGTTATAGAGGAGACCCCTTCGCCTTTAATGAACCCTGAACTCCGGCGCGAAATGGGGGAAACAGCTGTACAGGCTGCCAGGGCAGTGAATTACAAGGGAGCCGGCACTATAGAGTTTATCGTCAGCGATGACCTCGAGTATTACTTCCTAGAGATGAACACAAGGCTGCAGGTGGAGCACCCGGTTACCGAAAGGGTAGTAGGGGTCGACCTTGTAAAGGAACAGATCAATATAGCCAACGGGAATCCCCTTCCGTTCAGGCAGGAAGACCTGCGTCAATCAGGTCATTCGATCCAGTGCAGGATCTATGCTGAAGATCCCGACAATAATTTCATGCCCAATCCGGGCCTTATCAGTCATATTACGGAACCCCACGGGCTTGGCCTGCGTTGCGACGGGTATGTTTACGAAGGATATGAGATCCCCATCTATTATGATCCAATGATTACGAAGTTGATCTCCTGGGGGGAGACGAGGACCGAAGCTATCGCACGCATGAAGCGGGCTTTGTATGAGTATAAGATCACCGGGGTGAAGACGAACATCAAGTTCCTTGAGAAGATCATGGACACGAAGGATTTCAAGGACGGGAAATACAATACCCATTTCATCGAGAAGAACGAGGAAGCTCTTCATGCATCCCGTCTTTGCGGCACAGAATGTGAGGATATGGCAATAATGGCGGCTTTCATCGATTTTCTGACTAAAATGGAAAGGATACAGCCTCCAAAGTATACCGATGAACTTGGCTCCAACTGGAAAGATTTCGGAAGGAAACGCAATGTGTTACGTTTGTAACCCTAAATAAATCGTAATTCGTAAATCTTTTATATGGCCTACGAAGTGAATCTTGAACACCGCAGCGCAAAAGTTGAGCTGCTGAACCGGGCCGGAAATAAAGTCCTGCTCGATATCGACGGACATAAATATGATGTTGATATTGCCATGGTGGAGAAGGGTGTTTATTCCATCATTTACAATGGTCATTCTTACAATGTCGAACTGATTGAAGGCGACAGCAGTAAAAAATACATTGTGAACACCTTTGCCAAAACCTTCAATGTTGAGATCGTTGACGCCGAATCTAAATATATCAGCAGCAGGAGCCAGGGTATGGAAGCTGAAGAGGAGAATTCGGTTGTCTCTCCGATGCCCGGCAAAGTGGTCAGGATCCCGGTCAGTGTGGGGGATGCGGTAACTGCAGGTCAAACCCTGATTGTTGTCGAAGCCATGAAAATGCAAAGCGAATTCAAAGCAAGCCACGATAAAAAAGTACTCGAAATACTCGTTAAAGAAGGAGATACCGTAAACGCTCATCAGCTCATGATGAAATTGGAATAAAAAAGCCATGAGGCATAAGGCATGAGCCACGAGTAAAACATAAATATTACCCATGGCTCATGCCTCATCACTAATCATTAAAACTATGATTTCATTAGAGGAAAAGTTAAACGAATTCGAGAACCGCAATAAAGCCGCGGAAATTGGCGGTGGAACTGAAAAAATTGAAAAACTCCATAAAGCGGGCCGCATGACGGCACGTGAAAGGATCAACCTGCTTCTCGACCCGAATACGTTTGTAGAGATGGACAAGCTTGTTACCCATCGCTGTCACGATTTCGGCATGTCGAAAACGAAGATCCCCGGTGACGGCATGGTTACTGGTTACGGCAAAGTTGACGGCCGTCTTACTTTCGTCTTCGCCCAGGATTTCACTGTTTTTGGAGGAACCATGAGCCGCGCCAATGCCGAAAAGGTAGTAAAAATCATGGATATGGCGATGAGCATGGGAGCTCCGCTCATCGGACTGAACGATTCAGGCGGGGCCCGTATCCAGGAAGGTGTTGAAAGCCTTGCCGGCTATGCCGATATTTTTTACCGTAACGTCCAGGCTTCGGGTGTGATCCCTCAGATATCAGCAATTTTAGGCCCTTGTGCAGGCGGTGCAGTGTATTCACCTGCAATGACCGATTTTATTTTTATGGTCAAGGAAAGCAGCTATATGTTCGTTACGGGTCCTGAAGTTATCAAGACGGTGACCCACGAAGAAGTGACGATGGATGAACTTGGCGGCGCCATGACGCATAACACCAGGAGCGGTGTGGCTCATTTTGCTGCCGAAAACGATGAACAGCTTATCATGATGATCAGGGAGCTGCTCAGTTTCCTGCCATCAAATAACATGGCCGATCCCCCCACCCGGCCCTGCACTGATGACGTCATGAGACAGGATGAGAACCTTCAGGACATCGTCCCGGCTGATCCGAATAAACCATACGATATTAAAGACATCATCACGACCGTTGTTGATAACCACAACTTCTTCGAAGTAATGCCGTATTACGCAGGTAATATTATAATAGGATTTGCCCGGCTCGGGGGAAAACCGGTTGGAATTGTAGCAAACCAGCCTGCATTCCTGGCAGGAGTGCTGGATATCAATTCATCTCTTAAGGGTGCGAGATTTGTGAGATTCTGTGATGCATTCAATATTCCGCTTATCACTTTCGAAGATGTACCGGGTTTCCTCCCGGGAACCAACCAGGAATTCGGCGGCATCATCAAACACGGGGCAAAGCTTCTATACGCTTTCTGCGAGGCAACGGTTCCAAAAATAACCGTCATTACACGTAAGGCATACGGAGGGGCTTACTGCGTGATGTCAAGCAAGCATATTGGCGGCGATGTCAATTATGCTTATCCCACCGCTGAGATTGCGGTCATGGGCCCCGAAGGCGCCGTTAACATCATTCACAAAGGCAAACTTAACGAGGCTGACCGGGCCGAAGCTGTTGACAACTACCGAAAGACTTTTGCCAATCCATACAAGGCTGCCGAACTGGGGTACATTGATGAGATCATACACCCCCGGCAGACCCGTATGAAACTCATTCAGGCTCTTGAACTCACTCAGAACAAGAGCAAGCAGAACCCGCCGAAGAAGCATGGAAATATACCGCTTTAAATAAGTAGTAAAATAGCGAGGTAGCGATGTAGCGAAAAATCAAGTAGCGATGTAGCGAAAATTTCGCCATTTCGCTACTTTGCTACTTTTCCGTTACCTTTGTTTATAAATTCTATGACCATGTCTGATCTCGCAAGTGCCATCCGCCGTCAGGCTGAAGAATATTATTCAGAAATCGTAGACATCCGCCGTCATATTCACCGGCATCCTGAACTGTCGAAACAGGAAAAAAACACGATGGATTTCATTGGATCCAGGCTCCGGGAATATGGTATTTCCTTTAAGGATAATGTGGGCGGATTCGGGATCGTCGGGATCATTGAGGGCCGCGAGCCGCAATCGGCATGCCTGGCTCTCAGGGCCGATATGGATGCGCTTCCGATTAATGAAACAAATGAAGTCGGCTATAAATCGATAAATCCGGGTATCATGCATGCATGTGGTCATGATGTGCATATGGCCTGCCTGCTGGGCGCCGCAAAGATCCTTAGCGGGCTGAAAGAACAATTCCGCGGAACGGTTAAACTTTTTTTCCAGCCTTCCGAGGAGTCTTATCCCGGGGGCGCAATCCAAATGATCCAGGCCGGGGTCATGGAGAACCCGAAACCCGATTTTGTGATAGGCCAGCATGTTTTCCCCTTCCTTATTGCCGGTGAGGCTGGATTCAGACCGGGCATGTTCATGGCTTCTACGGATGAATTCTTTATTACCGTGAAAGGGAAAGGAGGACATGGCGCAATGCCGCAGACAACCGTTGACCCCATCCTTATCGCATCGCATATCGTAGTGGCCCTGCAACAGATCGTCAGCAGGAATGCCAATCCCCTTGTTTCCACTGTTGTGACAGTTGGCAAGTTCATAGGGGAGGGGCGGACCAATGTCATCCCGGATACTGTGAGACTTGAAGGTACGGTAAGGACTTTCGACGAAGAATGGAGAATGCAGGTGCATGATATCATCCGGCGTATCGCCAATGGAATCTCTGAGGCCATGGGTGGCAGCTGCGAATTTACTGTAAGCCGGGGATATCCCTTTGTCTTCAATAACGAAGATCTGACGCGCAAACTCATCTCCCATGCAGGAGAATATCTTGGCGAAAACAGCGTTAAACCGATGGAACCCAAAATGGGGGCAGAAGACTTCGCCTATTTTGCCAGGGAAGTTCCCGGATGTCTTTTTGGCCTTGGCACTGCTGATCCCGCTGCAGGAACAGGCCCTAACCTTCATACCGCCGGGTTCAATATCGATGAATCTGCAATTAAAACAGGTATGGGGCTTATGGCATGGCTGGCGGTACAAGTGTTAAATAGCGAGGTAGCGAAAAATCAAGTAGCGAAAAGCGAAAAGCGAAAAGCGAAAAATCAAGTAGCGAAAAGCGAAAAGCGAAATAGAAAGTTAGCGAAAAATCAAGTAGCGAAAAGCGAAAAGCGAAAAGCGAAATAGAAAGTTAGCGAAAAATCAAGTAGCGAGAAGCGAGAAGCGAAAAAATCAAGTAGCGAAACAGCAATTATCCCAAAATATTAAGTAATAGTTGCAAATAAATTAAGGATGAAGAATTTCTTTCAACCAACATTATTGTCGACATTTCGCTTTCTCTCTACCTCACTACCTCCCTATTTCGCTTTTCGCATTTCGCTTTTCGCATTTCACTACCTCGCTACCTCGCTACCTCGCTTTCTCCCTATTTCGCTACTTCTTTTCTTCTTAGTTCCCCTGACAACAGCCGCCCAGGACCACCCTGCAGGGAGCAACATCCTTCCTTTTCAGCAAAATGCAGTAACCGCCGATAATGAGGACCAGATGGCCATGCAGTTTTTTCAGACCAGGAACTTTGAGAAAGCGGCCGAACTGTTTTCCCGCATTTATGCAAAAAAGCCGACTTATTATAATTACACTTACTATTTCTATTGCCTGATAGAAATACGCGATTTCGATGAGGCAAGGAAGCTTATCAAAACCCAGCAGAAAGCCGATCAGAATACGCTGAAATACCAGGTGGACCTGGGCTATGTATATTTCAGGGAAGGAAACACCGGGAAGTCCAAAAAGATGTATGATGAAGCCCTTAAACACTTAACCGCTGACCCGGCCCAGGTTTTTGATCTGGCTAACTCCTTTTATTCGAAAGGAGAATTCGACTACGTGATCCGCACATATAAAAAAGGACGGGAAATGATGCCTTCGAACAACACTTACGGTTTTGAACTTGCCGGGGTTTACGAACGCACCGGGAACTTTGAGGGAGCCATTGAAGAATACCTGTACATGATCACTCAGAATAAGGATTTTGAATCTACCGTTCGGGACCGTCTCCAGGAACTTCTGGCCCGGGATGATGATAATTCAAAAAATGAATCTTTCAGAAAGATCCTTTTGGAACATATTCAGAAGGAACCCGATAAAGTATGGTATTCTGAGCTTTTATGGTGGTACTCCATACAGCAGAAGGATTTCGAACTGGCATTAATCCAGGCTAAGGCGCTGGACCGCCGCCTGAGGGAAAACGGCAGCCGCATCATAGACCTTGCTGAACTAGCGGTCTCCAATGGGAACTGCGAGGTGGGTGAAGAAGCATACAACTATATTATCGCGAAAGGACCTTCAAATGATTACTTTGAAACCGCCCGAAGGGAAAAGCTGCACACGAAATATCTTTTGCTCACAGGGAACCCAGGGGCCCTGACCCGGGATTTCGTGGAATTGCAGAAATCAATGATCGCTGAACTCAGAAGTTGGGAAAATGATCCCATATCAGTCAGCCTTGCCCTGGATCTTGCCCATCTTGATGCCTTTTACCTCGACCATTCCGATGAAGCTCTTGACCTGCTCAACCGGGTTATCAAATGGAAAGGCCTCAGTGAAAAAGAACGTGCAGAGGTTAAAACAGAACTGGCCGATATCCATCTTTACCATGGGGATATGTGGACTGCCACAGTACTATACCAGCAGGTTTACAGGGATTTTAAAAACGATGCAATCGGGCAGGAAGCCAAGTTCAGGAATGCACGCCTTTTGTATTATATGGGGGAATTTGAGTGGGCCAGGGCCCAGCTTGATATCCTTAAAGCGGCAACCACGAAATTCATTGCCAATGATGCCCTGGAACTTTCAATGCTGATCAGCAACAATTACGACCCCGACAGCAATACCGTGGCATTGGGAATATATTCCCGTGCCGGGCTTGCAGATTTCAGGAACAGGGAAAATCTGGCTCTGCAGACCCTCGATTCGATCCCTTTGCTCTTCAAAATACATCCCATTCTCGATAATGTAATTTACCGAAAGGGCGAGATCTATAATAAACTGGGAAAATACATTCTCGCCGACTCGATGTTTGCCATTGTCATCAGGAACCACCCGGAAGATATCATCACCGATGAAGCCATGATGAACAGGGCCCTGATCCATGAAACCAGGCTGGGAGATAAACAGGGGGCAATGACGCTTTACCAGGAGCTGCTGAATACATACCCCGGAAGTCTTTTTGTACCGGAAGCAAGGAAACGATACCGCACCCTGAGGGGTGATATGCTGCAATAATATGGTGAGACCAAAAAAACATCTGGGACAGCATTTCCTGCATGATGAGAATATTGCACGAAAGATCATTGCATCTGTTCCGGAGAAGCCAGGGCTTGTTCTCGAAATAGGCCCGGGAACCGGAGTGTTGTCGAAGTATCTGCTTGAGGATAGTGCCCATGATTCCTTTTTTCTTGAGGTTGACCGTGAATCGGCCGAATACCTGACACAAAGATTTCCTTTAATTGTGCCACGACTCATCCTGGCCGACTTCCTTGATTACCAAATGGATCTTTTTCCTGAAACAGCACGTTCTCTTGAACCAATGACCCTTCTTGGGAATTTTCCTTACAACATATCATCACAGATCCTGTTCAAAGCCCTGGAACATCGTCACAGGGTCAGAACGATAATAGGCATGTTCCAAAAGGAAGTGGCTGAAAGGATCATTCACAAACCCGGGAATAAATTATATGGTATTTTAAGCGTCATTATGCAGGCTTTCTATAATACGGAATACCTTTTCACTGTGAGTGAATCGGTTTTCATTCCCCCTCCGAAAGTGAAATCTGCCGTGGTCAGGTTTACCAGGAATGAGCGGGAAAACCTTCAGTGTGACGAGAAATTATTTTACAGGGTCGTTAAAACTGCATTTAACCAGAGGCGTAAAACCCTTCATAACGCCTTAAAACCATTAACTGCGGAAATCAGGGATGAGGCGGGCCTGCCTTTTCTCCGAAGCCGGGCCGAGCAGCTGAGTGTTGATGATTTTATATTGCTGACCCTTGCAATTGAGCAACGCCAATCCTGATATTATTTTGACCTGGGGAAGAAAGTTCCCCTGTTAAAAGAGAAATCACTTTTTTTGAATAAAAGGATCTCCTTTACCGGTGTTTTGATCTTCCTTGAATACATGATCAGAAAGGCAATGGAGCCAAGAGTGTAACTGATGTTGGTTGACCATACAGCTCCCATCCCCCCAAATTTCGGGATCAAGAACAGATTGGCAATGAAATTGATCACAAGGGCAGGCACAAAGGTGTAAATGGCAACCTCGGGTTTCCCTTTCCCGGTGAGACGGCTGTTCAGAATCCTGAACCCCACGAGGATGAGTACCCCTGGCAAAACAGCCTGTACCATTGGTACGCTTTCGGTGAAATCTTTGCCAAAGATCAGTGGGATCAGATAGGGTGCAATAAAAAAGATAATTACCGAAACAACGACCCCTACCAGCATCGAAATCCGGAAGATTGATGAAACAACGCGGGTTACCCCGGCGTCATCGTCGGTGTTGGCGCTGCGGCTGAGAATAATGGTTTCAATAGCATAGGGAATATGCCATACCTGCTCGGCAATCTGGATGGCAACGGCATAAAACCCGACCTGTTCAAGGGTGGAAAGCTTTTTTAACATGAGCACATCCAGGCGGTAATTAAGCTGCATCACGAATATTGCAACGGCATTGACAAGGCCGAGTTTAACCATGCTTTTCATCAGCGGCTCATGATACTTCCAGGTGAGTTTATACCTGTATTCCCCGATAATAGTATGGTATACAAAGAAGAACATGATGAAGTTTGCAAGGGCTATCGCCATAAAGGCTCCAAGTACCGAAAGCTTCATAAGCCATACAAAAAGCACGGTAAGCAGCAAGGTAAGCAGGGTTGGACCTGCATTGATGATATTAGCCCTCAGGATCTCCTCTTTACCCAGAAATATCCCTCCGGCAAACAGGTTCATCAGCAGCAAAGGGATAGTGAGTAAAACCAGGACAACCATCAGGGGGTCATAGGGCTGGCTGGAGGAGAAAAAGAATACCAGTCCGCAGATTACAATACTCAGAAAGGATGTGTAAAACCATAATAAGATGAGGGCGGAAGCAAGGTTATTCTCATCGATGTCTTTTTTACCAATATGGTAGATCGTCGAACGCCGTATACCCAGCTGGGTAAAACCGATGACTATCACAGGTACTACGATCAGGGATGAATACAGCCCGAACCCGGCTGCACCCAGCACCCTGGAAAGAATAATGCCAATAACCAGGCTGCTGATGGTAACTGATAAATTGCTGCCAAAAACGGAAAGGATGTCTCTGAAATATGATTTACGGGCCAAGAATTTTGAAAAATAAATAGTTATATTAGCGGTAAAATTAGCAAGAATGTTAAATTAATTCGCTCTTTTTTTAATACATTGCATGCGTTATTTATGTATAACAAAAACCTGAAACTATGAAAAAAGCAATTTTACTCAGCGTTTGCCTTGTCTACATGGCAGCAGCCTACTCACAGAATTCCTTTTATCTTTCTCTCGGTGTGGGCGCAGGCATCAACACAGCCCGTACGTATGATCTGTACCAGGATGGCATTAAAGTTCACCCGGTTGGCCTTGGAAAGGGTTTTGCCCCTGTTCTCAGAGCAGGTATCTTTCTCAATGACTTCATGGCGATTGAACTTGGAGTTGCCTATCGCATGGGCATCAATACAAAAGTTGACATCTCCAATCCTGCAATAGGGTCACCCACGGGATCTGATAAATTTTCAGGCGGGATGCTTCAATTGGTCCCCGCTGTAGTGATACAACCTGATTTTGACCTGGGCAGTGTCTCACCTTATGCCCGGGTAGGGGTCATTATCGGCATTATCCCCAACATTAAATGTAAGTTCGATGCCACCACCGGCAATCACAATGAAGTGGGAACTATTAAATATACAGGAGGCGTCTCCATCGGAGGATCTGCAGCTCTTGGTTGTGATTTCGACCTTTCGGATATGCTTGCCTTATATGTGGAGATCTATTATGACGCCATGGCTTATGCGCCCACAAAAGGAAAAATGACCAAATACTCTGTTGACGGGCAAGACCAGCTCTCAACTCTCAATACAAGTCAGAAGGAAACCAAATTTGTAAAGGATCTGACAGGGTTTGTGCACGATCATGATTCACCCGATCAGCAATTGAAGAACTCTTATCCTTTCAATAACGTTGGTTTGAATGTAGGAGTAAAGATTAAACTCTAAAGAAAAAAAGAGGCTGTCTCGTACTTTTAAGACAGCCTCTTTTTTTTTATTTCTTCCATTCAGGCAACCTTCCTGGCGTAACCGGCACCCCGATGGCCTCCAAGGCTTTCTCAAGCTGGGGAACATCAACTTCGCCCAGTTGTTTCACTTGGTTGTAAACCGGCGGAAACTCTTCAAGCAGTATGTTATATGCATCCATTTGTGTGGATGTAGGATCTCCGGTACTTCCGAAGCTGATCCAGCTCAGCTTACCAAGTCTCTGGTTCAGGGTCACGGGCGCAGGCGGATTCTCTTCCTCGCTGGGCCTTATGCTTTGGCGGTTGAACTTCTGGTTCAGGATCACATCAAGCTTCGATTGTATGTCGCCGGCTTTTTTGATCAGATCGGCCGGGATTCCCGGGCTGCTGTTCATGGCCTGTAGCATGCTGACGACCCTTTTGTTCAGGTTCTCGGTATAATCTTCGGTCCCTTGCATCACCCTCGTCAGATCGGATACCTTTTTATGGAATTCCACCACTGCCTGCCTGTTGGTAGCAGGAATACTTACATTATCAAGCGGCCTGGTAATGAAATCCACAGGCCCAGCAAGCAGTTTGGTCTCCCCGCCTGCGGTCAGGCTGATGTTCACCTTGTATTTGCCGGGCATTGCAAGTATCCCGCTGCCATTATCCGACATAGGATCAAACTTATCTGCGTTCACAGCTCTTGACGACTGATACCTGAGGTCCCAGTTCACGCGGCTGATCCCTTTCGATGGGCTTTTGTGTATGATCCTCACGGGATTGCCTTTTTCATCGGTGATGGTGAAAGTCAGATAAGGATCTAACTCCTGTTTCTCAGCCCTCATATCCGCATCGCTGGGCTGGGGGATAGGCTCGCCTTTTTTAAAGAGTTCTTTCTCTTTTTCCTGGCGGATATCCTTTTTCGTCTTCGGTACATCCTTTATAAAATAGGTAATGGTTGCGCCGAAATCGGGGTTCTTCGCAGCATAAACAGTAGATCCCTGCCCGTATTTGGAATCGCTCTGCAGGTACATCAGGGCATCCTTTACCGGGAAAATATAACAGTCCTTGTCGAGGTTCTCTTTCTTCAGAAGCCTCAGCGGGCTGTAATCGTCAATGATGTAAAAACCGCGTCCGAAGGTGGCAACCACAAGGTCGTTTTCCCTTTTCTGAATGGCCATGTCGCGGATCTGTACATCGGGTATCCCTGATTTCAGCCGGATCCAGTTCTTGCCGTCATCAATGGTAAAGTAAACACCGAATTCAGTCCCCGCGAACAACAGTTCGGGGTTGACGAAATCCTGCTGTATGCTGTGCACTGTCCCGTTCCCGGGAAGGTTCCCTGCAATGGAAACCCATGTCTTGCCTTTATCGGTGCTTTTAAGGATGTATGGTTTGAAATCATCCCTCAGGATATTGTCAAACGAGGCAAAAACAACATTTTCATCAAACCGTGAAGCCATGATATCGCTTACATAAGTGTTATCGGGAACGCCGGGGAATTTATCAATCCTGGTCCAGTTCTTTCCCACATCTTCGCTGACCTGGATCAGCCCGTCGTCGGTGCCTATGTATAAAAGATTCTCCTTTACGGGAGACTCATCCATTGAAATAATGGTACCATAGAGGGAGGTTGAGATATCTTTCTGAACGGCATCAATACTCCAGTATTTTCCCATGACAGGCCATTTGTTTCGGTCAATCTGTGCAGTGAGATCATCACTGATCACCTGCCAGGTCTGGCCCCGGTCATCCGAGCGGAATACCTTGTTGGCGGCTGTATACAGCCTGGTATGGGAATGCGGGCTGATGATCAGAGGCGTGTTCCAGTTCCATTTGTATGAATCTTCTCCCTTACGTGGTTCCGGCCTGATGTCAACACCTTCTTCGCTTTTTTTGTCGAAGCGAACCATACCCCCGTACTGTGATTCTGAATAAACAATATTCGGGTCAACAGGGTCAATAGCACACCAGAACCCGTCGCCGCCCTGGGTTACAACCCAGTCGTCGGTGAGGACACCAGCGGCGCGTATGCTCCTCGAAGGGCCTCCGTAGCTGTTATTGTCCTGGGTGCCTCCGAACACATAATAAAAAGGCAGTGAGTTATCAACCTGAACCCGGTAAAACTGGGTCACCGGGAGGTTTGACTTGAAAATATATTCTTTTCCGCCATCAAATGTTTCATACACTCCGCCATCACCCCCGATGAAAAAGTGTTTTGTGTCGTCAGGGTCAATCCACATGGCATGGTCATCCACATGTCGTTTGTTGTTACCGACGGATCGCCAGGTCTTTCCACCGTCCTCGCTGACCTGCGATACGGTTTCTACCGAATAAATTTTATCGAGGATTTTGGGATCCGGGAAAATGATGTTGTAATACTGCCCCTGGGCCGAATGGTTGCTCATCTTTTGCCAGGAAGCACCCCTGTCGGCGCTGCGGTATAATCCCGACGCATCGGGAGTTGATTCGATGATGGCATAAATGATGTCGGGATTCACGGGCGAAATGGCAAGGCCGATGCCTCCCATGTCGGCTGAAGGCAGGCCATTGGTCATCTTGTCCCAGTTCTCGCCCCCATTTGTCGATTTGTACAAAGCCGTTTCAGGCCCTCCTCCGATCTTCGTGAATACATGCCTGCGCCTTTGTTCCGACGAAGCATACATCACATCAGGATTTCTTGGATCCATAAGGATGTTGTTCACCCCTGTGTTTTCTGAGATTTCGAGGACTTTCTTCCAGGTTTTTCCGCCGTCTGTGGTTTTATACAATCCACGATCGCCTCCGGAGCCCCATACGGAACCTTCCGCTGCAACAAACACAACATCAGAGTTCCTTGGATCGACAACGATTTTGCCGATCTGGCGGGAATCCTTAAGCCCCATATTTTTCCAGCTCTTCCCTCCGTCGCAGCTTTTATAAACGCCGTTACCATAACCCAGTGAACGCTGGTGGTTGTGCTCACCGGTACCTAACCACAGGACATTGGTGTTACTCGGATCATAGCTGATGCAACCCATCGAATAGGCCCCGTTATTGTCAAAAACAGATTCAAAGGTAGTTCCGTTGTTCACTGTTTTCCACAAATGGCCTGAAGCAACAGCAACAAACCATTCGCTGTGGTTTTTCGGATTTACGGCAAAATCAGCGATACGGCCGGAAGTAAATGCAGGTCCGATACTTCTCCATTTCAGCCCGGAGACCAGGGCAGAATTGTATACCGAATCCTCCTTCTTTTTGTCCTTGTCCTTGTCATTTGTCTTGTCTTTCACCTTGTCAGCAGGCTTCTCCTTACTTTTCTCTTTAGCCGTTTCAGGGGCCTGTTCGGGCTTCTTTGCCTCCTGGGCAATACCTGTGTTGAACATTCCGGGCAGGGTCATCCCCACGATCAGAATGCTTACTAAAAGTTTTCGGTTCATCGTTTTTATATTTAAGTTTTGTTTCCCAACCACACAAAATTACAATGTACAATGTACAAATTACAATTTCACCATTTCGCTACCTCGCTACCTCGCTACCTCGCTACCATAATTATGTCCTCCCTCGTCGCCCTCACGATTCCCCTTTCAGTAATTATCCCGCTGATCAGTTCAGCCGGGGTTATATCAAAAGCCGGATTGAAAGCTGACGAGCCGGGGGATGCCAGGCGTATTTTCCTCATCGTGCCGCTCTCATCAGGTCCTTCAGCGTAAAGGACCTCCTCCTGGCTGCGTTCCTCAATCGGTATGTCCTTCCCGGTCGGGCATTTCAGGTCGAAGGTTGATAAAGGCGCTGCGATATAAAAAGGGATCCCGATGGCTTTTGCAGCCAGGGCTTTTTCAAATGTTCCGATCTTGTTAGCCGTATCACCGTTTGAGGCGATCCGGTCGGCGCCCGTGATCATCATGTCGACTTTCCCCTGTGACATCAGCCATGCCCCTGCGCTGTCGGGAATGATGGTATGGGGGATGCCTTCCTGATGGAGTTCCCAGGCCGTTAACCGCGCCCCCTGGCTTCGTGGTCGGGTTTCATCCACATAAACAAAAATCTTTTTGCCCTTGCCATAGGCCATGTAGAGGGGTGAAAGGGCAGTGCCGTAATCAACGAAAGCAAGCCATCCGGCATTGCAGTGAGTCTCTATTCTGAAACCATCGCTGATCAGGCTGTCCCCATATTCCCCTATCTTCCTGCAATCTTCGGTATCTTTATCTGCGATAGCCATAGCTTCAGCCATGGCATCCCCTGCAGATCTTTGACCTGCTGAATACACCTTTTCAACGGCAAAGAAGAGGTTTCCCGCTGTAGGCCTTGTACTCTCAATCTCTGCCCTGGCTCTTAGAATCAGAGCGGGGTTGCCGGTTGTTTCCGCTTCAATAAAAGCCTGCGCCATCGCAAAACCTGCCAGGGCTCCGATGGCTCCGGCTCCTCTGACCTGCATAGTCCTGATCGCATGACAGGAGCGGGCAAAATTTTCTGACTGCTCAATACGGAATTCAAAAGGCAGGAGGTTTTGTTCAATGAAAAATACGGAAGAGCCTTCCATCCATACCGTCCGGTAATGCTTTCCGCCGACTTTCACAATCAATGGACGGTTAGTACGGTGTCTTTGGTCATCCCTGATAAAAGGTTTGCCGTTCCTGTTCCGAAGTAAATCACAGTACTGCTGGTGGCGGTACAACTGTAATAGAATTTCCTGGGATACAGCTTGCGAAATACTGCAATGCCTGCAGTGTTGGTGAGGGTACTGCGCACGAGAATATTTTTGCTGAGGCTGTCGCGACTCAAAGCCAGGATTACGGTTTTACCCGTAAGGAAGGTTCCCTGGGGTATCTTTATGGTTATATTCAGCCTTGCAGAATCGGCATTGTTGTCTTCCCAGGCCGGTATTGTCACCGGCTCGACTTGCTTCGTGCATGACAGAAGAATTAAGCAAATTACTGCTATCCCTGATGTAATGAACCTTGCGACAGGCGATTTTCTTTTATAAACCTGATGTTCCATAAACTGCATTTTAATCACAGAATCTTAAATCCCAGGCAAACCTGGAATACGTTGTTCCTGCTGCTGAAATCCCAGTTTGTCCCCCCGCTCTGAACACTGCTTATCACTTCGTTCAGGCCTCCCTGGTATCGTACATCAATAGCTAAAAACCACAGGTCAAGGCCCAGGCCGGCCTGAATATACCAGTTTACCGGGTTGATGCTGCTGCCTGTAAGCGGTCCGGGTACCAGGTCGTTCAGGTCCTTCACCTGACGGTTCGTGACGAATGATATAACCGGTCCTAAGTTTACCCTGAAACTGATCGTTTTTCCATTGACGATATTAAAGCCCAGGAGTAATGGGATATCGATGGATCCAATCGTGACTTTCTGGTTCCAGGCATTTTTACTGAAAGGATCATTGAGAACGTATTGGGCACCCTGCAGGGTGTAATATAACTCGGGCTGGACAAAAAATCGCTTCCCTATCCTTACAAAAACTCCAAGCTGCATCCCTGATTTGAACTGCGAACTGATAGAATCAATGTTCGTTGAAAGTTTATTGGCATTATATCCGGCTTTAATACCAAAAGTAAGACCTGCAAAAGAAAGCGCGGAAATAAGCAGGAAAAGAGTTACAAGTGTAAACCTTCTCATCCTTTTCGGAGGATTAAAAACAGCTATAAATGTACGATAATATTTTTCCTGAAGTAATGCAGCTGTTAATTAATTGTTGTAAATCCGCAGTATGGCCTGAGAACTTCAGGGACCCTGATCCCTTCAGGAACCTGGTTTAATTCAAGTAAGGCAGCAACAATACGCGGGAGAGCCAGTGCGCTGCCATTAAGAGTATGTGCCAGGCGGATCTTCCCGGCCTCATCCTTATACCGCAGCTTCAGCCGGTTAGACTGAAAAGATTCAAAATTGGAAACCGAACTTACTTCGAGCCACCGTTTTTGCCCCGCGCTCCACACTTCCATGTCATAGGTAAGAGCCGAAGTAAAACTCATATCTCCTCCGCATAGTTTCACAATGCGGAAAGGCAGTTTAAGTTTCCTGAGCAGCCCGGCAACATATTCGCGCATCTCCTCGAGGGTCTGGTAGGATTTTTCAGGATGGGTCACCTGCACAATCTCGACTTTATCAAATTGGTGCAGGCGGTTCAGGCCCCTAACATCTTTACCGTAAGAACCGGCTTCGCGGCGGAAGCAGGCTGAGTAAGCCACGTTTTTAAAAGGAAGGTCCTGGACTTTGAGTATGCTGTCCCTGTACATGTTTGTAACTGGCACCTCGGCGGTCGGGATAAGGTACAGATCATCAACCTGGGCGTAATACATCTGGCCGTCCTTATCGGGTAGCTGCCCTGTGCCAAAAGCTGAAGCAGCATTGACCATATAAGGGGGCTGGACCTCGGTATACCCGGCAGCCAGGGCTTCGTCTATGAAAAAGTTGATCAAAGCTCTCTGTAAGCGGGCGCCTTTTCCTTTGTATAGAGGAAATCCTGAACCTGTGATCTTTGTTCCGGTCGCAAAATCGATGATGTCATATTTCGAAGCCAGTTCCCAGTGAGGGAGGTACTCCCCTGATGCCGGGATAAGATCGTCTTCCAGGTGAACGATCTCATTATCTTCAGCTGATTTGCCCGATGGAATGCCCGGATGCGGAAGATTAGGTACCCGGACAAGCAGGTCATCCAGCTCTTTTTTTACTGATTCAAGCTTCTCGTCGTAGTCTTTTGCCTTAAGCTTTAATGCGGCAGTTCTTTCCTTCAGTTCATCAGCTTCCTGGATCCTGCCCTGTTTAAAAAAAACGCCGATTTCTTTTGCCAGGGAATTGCTTTGAGACTGAACATCATCGAGGGCCTTCTGGGTTTCCCTCCTGGAATCATCAAGCCTCACAATATCGTTTATGATCTGAGCTCCGTCAAAATTCTTCAGCTTCAGCCGGTCAATGACTTCAGCGGTCTGTTCCCTGATTAATGATAGTTGTAGCATTGGTTTGTATTTATGTTGCAAAGATATTAAATCGTGAGGACGAGATGTTACCGGAGCGAGACATTTTGCATAAGCGGCATCAGGTCTAGCGCAGCGAACCCTAGCCGCGTTGCAAAGATGCGAGCGACGTCTCGTCCTCACAATAAAAAAGGCCGTCCCAAACACAAGGAACAGCCTCATCATTATACAAATATCGTTTAGTTCGATTCTTCCTTCGACGGAATTACGGAAACATAAGACCGGTCCTGGCGTTTCCTGGTAAATTCAACCAGACCATCGGTAAGCGCGAACAGTGTATGATCTTTACCTATGCCTACATTAATTCCCGGGCTGTGAACAGTCCCGCGCTGGCGCACAATAATTGAACCTGATGAGGCGAACTGGCCGCCATAAATCTTTATACCTAACCGTTTGCTGTGGGATTCACGCCCGTTGCTTGAACTTCCCGCACCTTTTTTATGTGCCATAGTATATTGTTCTAATAATCTGTTAAGAATTTTATTCTTCGGGTTCGCTTTCTTTGGCTTTCTTTGCCTTGGCTGCGCCTTTCACACTGATATTTTCAATCAATACCTTCGTGAAATCCTGACGGTGGCCGGTCTCTTTCTGAAACCCTTTTCTTCTTCTTTTCTTAAAGACGATCACTTTATCGCCTCTCACATGATCAATGATCTTTCCGGTAATCTTGCTGCCTTCAACGTGAGGTTTCCCAACGCTGACACTTCCTTTATCATCAAGCAGTAAAACTTCATCGAATTCAACTTTTGAACCTGCTTCACCTTCAAGCCGGTGCACGAAGATTTCATCCTTCTTTTCTACCAGGAATTGCTGTCCGGCTATTTCCACGATTGCGTACATAAACTGTGTTTGATAATCAAATTTGGGAGTGCAAAGATATGGTTTTTTTCTTTGCACCAAGAACTTCTTCGAATATTTTTTGCTAACTTTGCCTAAATCCTATGACCTGGCTGAAAACACAACGCATTCTTTATCTATTCTTGTTTGCAGAATTCCTCCTGACAAGTCAAACGCTGATTTCAGGAACAGCTGATCCTTCAAGCGCCTTGCTCAAAGGCACAGTAACCAATGCTGTAAACGGCAGCCTGATTATCGGCGCAAAAATTACTGTCAACGGCAGTTCCACTTATTCTGTAAGCGGTGGACTGTATCACCTGGAAATAAGTCCTGCAGGTATTTATATCATATCCTGCACAAAACCGGGATTTAACCCGTTTACATCCGCTCCGATCAGCTTTGAGGATGGAAGTATGACAAACCTCATGATAAGGCTTCTCGAAACGCCGAATCCATCGCCCCTGATATCAGCTGCACTCGATACAATTCAGGAAGGGATTGTTCTGAATTGGGAAAGACCGGTCGGAAATTATGAATTGCTGTATGATGATGGGATACAGGATGACTTCAGGGTATGGGCCCAATCAGGCAATATGAGCGCCCTAAAGTTGACTCCCCTTGACTATCCTGCAAATATCCTGGGTGGCTCAGTCAATATCGGTCAGGCCTCCGACTATCCTCCCGGCAGCAATCCTTTTCAACCTTTCCAGATAATTATTATGGATGCAAGCGGATCGGGAGGTTCACCCGGGTCAATACTCGCCGGGCCACTGGATGTTACACCCTCAGGCTTCGGTTGGGTGGTATTTACCCTGCCTTCGGCTGTAACCATTACTGCAGGAGATTTCTTCATCGTGATGGTCCAGGGTGGCAATGCTCCGGATGCAGCAGGCCTTGCCGTTGATATGACCAATCCCGGTTTCAGAAGCTATTCCAGGTTTATGAGCGGCAGCGGTGACTGGCTGCCGGCAAGTGGCAATTTCATGATAAGAGCCCTTGTTAGCGGACCAGGTGGTCCGCCCGCATTCAAAAAATCACCTGAAAATGTAATTGCTTACGAGGTCTGGAGGTTACACCAGGGGGAAGAATTAAATCCGCTGGCCTGGACCTATATCGATTCGGTCTCTTCAACACATACCGTTGACCTTTCGTGGAGCAGCCTGCCTTGCGGGCCTTTCCGATGGGCGGTTATGGCCAGGTATTATGGTAACCGCCTGTCAACTCCAGCGATCTCCAATGTGGTTGGTAAATGCTGGACCGCCCCTGTTACTGTGGATCTTGTTTTGAGCTGCTCAGGTTCGAGCCCTTCAGGAACGGACCTTCAGCTTAAAAACATGGTTTACCCCGACACATTATATACCGCCTCTTTCGATAGTACAGGGAACCTTATTTTTCCTCATGTGTGGAAGGGATCCTATGCTGTTACGGCAAAAAAATTCGGGTACCAGGATTATCATGCCACTGTTTATATAATGGGAGAAACAACAGTAAATATAATCCTTCTCCAGAGAAAATCTCCGCCTACAAACCTTGTGGTCGACAGCCTGAGTTTATATTCCAGATGGGATGTTCCGTTTTATAATCAGACCCTCTTACAGGAAGACTGGTCAGGAGGGAGTTTCGCCGGGGCAGGCTGGACGGTTGCGGGAGGCAGTAACTGGATGATTTCCACCTCCAATGGTCACCCTGCTCCATCTGCTTTCTTTAACTGGTCTCCCAGGGTATATAATTATGAACAGTCAATTATAAGCCCTCCGTTAACAGGTCAGAACAGCCCGATCTTAACCCTGAAATATGATCTTTCACTCGAGAACTTTTCTTCTTCTGCTTCAGAGAAGCTGTTTGTGGAAATTTCTGACGGAGCCTCATGGCAAACACTGAGAACCTGGAGTAATGCGGGAGGAAATATTTTATGGACCAGGGATGAACTGGATATTTCATCATTCGCCGATAAAACATTTCGCATCCGGTTCAGATCTTCAGGATCCGATTCTTACCAGATTAACGGCTGGTATATTGACAATATTCTCGTGTACGCTTCCGAATCGGCACACCTGTTGGCTCCCTGTATTTACGGATACAGTTTTTACCTCGACAATACACTTCTTGCTACTGTAACAGCTAATAATTTCAGTATCCCCGGAACAGCTGTCAAGTACGATTCTACGTATAATGCATGTGTTGAGGCAATTTACACCAGCGGTCATTCCAGCAGGGAATGCAGGCAAATAACTTCCCGATTTTTATGGCCACCCGGGAACCTCAGCGGATCAGCATCGGGAAGCACCGCTTTGATTCGTTGGGAAAAACCGGTTTATCGTATAGATACCGCTTATACAACCCCTCCCGGAATATCAGGATATAATGTATACAGGGATGACGTTCTTCGTAAATTTATTCCAGGGGCGGACATACTGGCTTATTCCGATACAAGCCTGGATCCCGGTAGTTATAATTACCGGGTTTGCACGGTTTATGACCTTACTCCCTATGGTCATCCTTCACAGCAGGGTAACTCGGTTTCTGACGGACCGGTCAATGTGCAGATCCACTACGGCCAGGCGTTACCATTTTCGGAACCCTGGAATCAGGGCAATTTTACAACTAACAGCTGGACTTTTCCGGGGGGTCAGGGCAATTTTACAATCAGTCAGAACACGGGAAATCCGGCGCCTTCCGCTATGTTCACAGGGCTTCCTCCGCAATCAGGCTATAGCCAGATCCTTGAAAGTCCGGCACTGGATGCAACCTTGTTTTCATGTGCCTCAATCTGGTTCGATTTTGACCTTAAACTCACTGATAACAATGCCACGGGGACAGAAAAACTGATTTTCGAAGTGAACTACAACCAGGCCTGGCATCAGAAAGCTGAATTCGTCAATTCGGGGAGTACAAACTGGGTGCATCACCATATCGACATCAGCGCTGTAAAAGAAAAGGGATTCAAATTCCGGTTTCTTGCCACAGGCTCAAATTCGGCGAATATCCTGAATTGGTTTATCGACAATATTTCCGTTTATCCGGTTTGCCTCCCGGCAATAAATTTTGCAGGAGAAGCATTCGGGATGGATACTCATTTGCAGTGGAGCCCTCCCCGCTGCAATGGAGGCGGGAATCAACTAAATGAAGGATTTGAAGCACAGGATTTTCCACCATCGGGATGGGACAGAATAATTACCAATACTTCATCTACCTGGACTCATGCAGGTATTTCATCCCCGGTCGGGGTCCATTCGGGAAATTATTCAGCCGGATTGTACTGGGATTATTACAGGCAGGATGAATGGATCATTGCCCGGAATGTCTATGTGAACGGGAATCTGAAATTCTGGAGCCTGGCCTACCAGGGTTCCTCACATGGGGACCATTATTATGTACAGGTTTCCACTGATCAGGGGCAGTCCTGGGTAAGCCTGCTCGATATGTCGGCCCTTCCTCCCTATGCAGGAGTGGGAGGGTACAATCACTGGCAGGAACCTTATGTCGTTGACATGTCGTCATTTCTAGGTGATGTCGTTGATATTGCCTGGCATGCCATCGATGGAAACGGGCAGGGATTATGGTATTACTGGGCTATTGATGATTGTAAGGTCGGCGGTAAAAAACTTTCCCTGACTGAGCCATATTATGATGTTTACCGGAATGATGGTGTCGGAAATTCATTCTCGAAAGTCAACAGCCAGCCGGTTACAGATACAACATATACCGATGCTGACCTCCCTGAAGGTTTGTACAAATATTATGTACAGATCGAAAACCCGGTTTGTACACAATCCATGCCTTCCGATACAGTTTTAATTGACGTGGTTACTTCGGTTTCACAAATTAACCGGGATGCCTTAATAAAAGTATATCCGAATCCATCCCATGACCTGATCTGGATAAAATCGGAACTGCCCATAAAATACATTCAGCTTTTCAGCAACCTAGGGGAGTTGGTATGCGGTGTTTCAGGTCAGGATTTAAAAGAAAACAGGCTTTCACTTAACGGGATAGCACCGGGTTTATACATCCTCAGAATCCTCACAAATAACACCTGCAGGAATGTTTCTTTGATTATCCGTTAAAAAAAACGGCAGGGATATTGATAAGGTGAATTTTTGTTATTGTTTTTTATACAGCAGCAGTATCGGTTCAGAAGGAGAGCCTTTCGTTATTTTCAGGGTGTTGGCATTGATTTTTTGAAAACTGAAGCTTACAGCCCCGCCGCCTGAACCATCAGTAACTGTAATTGCATTTGTTTTGCTGTCCTGCGTCCACTTACCACTCAGGGTTTTATTAAGATAGGTAACTGTTGCGGTCTTATCGGTATTGATAACAAAGGCGCTCATGATATCAGGGAAGGCAGATTGCACTTCGCGGAGCTGTTTTTCGACGGATTTTTCGGCTTCCGTTGAATTACCCTCTGGTGAATTGTTTTCAACTATTTCGGATGGTTGTGAATTAGCGGTTTTTTCCTGGGTGTTTGCCAGAGCAGATGATTGTTTCACAGCTGTGCATTTCCAGGAACCAATCACCAGGCTCCCGCTGGTCTTGCAGGAAGAGAAAATGACCACACTGAATAAGATAATTAATGTTAATTTAATAGCCTTCATACATATTTATATTATATTCGCCGCAAAATTAGTAAAATTCACGACCTTTTTCAGCTGCTTAAAAAAATAAAATAATCTTAAAAAAAATTGCTTTTTGTTAAATTAATTGTTTTATATTTGCTGTCTGAGTCAAAAAAAGCAGGGATGCTTTTTCGAAAATATTTAGTAACTAACGCATAATCAATCAATTAAGAATGTGGTTCTTAATTGAGATTTATTTTTATGAAGCAAATCCCTATATATATCAATTGTATAATTGATCCCCATATTATGTTAATAGTTCAGTAATAACTTAAAACCCAAAACATTATGAAAAATGTTTCCAAATTTTTAACACGGCTGACACTGCTTCTTGCATTGACGACCGTGTTATTTCTTCAGGAAGGTTTGGCCTATGTTGCGCACACTGTCGGTGTGCAAACGACCACTTCATCCTGGCCATTTCATACGTTCTACCATGGCGCCAGGGTACAGTATCTTTATTTCGCCAGCGAGTTGACCGCAAATGGTGTTGTAGCTGGTCCCATCACCGGGCTTGGTTACAATTGTATCACATTGGCCGATACTCCGAACCTGATTGACATGGTGATATCAATGAAAAACACCACGAATACAGGCTTAAACATGACTTTTGATAATGATTTAACACCTGTATGGACCGGTCCTTCAAGTCCCGGATACTATTTTACAGTGGGATGGAATACGTTTACACTCTCAACACCATTCATCTGGGACGGAACCTCCAATATTCAAATCCAGGTTTGCTATGGCAGCAGCGGATGGGGATTATCCACCGGGAACATGGTGGCCGTATATCCGACCGGCACTGCAAACCCTCCTTACGGAACATTGATAAATTACACTGATGTTATAGGAGCAGGCTGTTCATTAGCTTCTGCTGCAAGCTATTCCGGAAACAAACCTGTTATTCGTTTAACTCAGCCTGAACAGGGTACTTTAACAGGCACTGTCCTGGATAATTATTTTGGTACCGGGATTGTAGGCGCAAATGTCGCCAGTACCGCCTTTAGTACTAACACAGCTGCCGGAGGAGTATATACTTCAGCCGCAGCATGGGAAGGCACCTGGAATTTTACGGCATCAAAAACTACTTATTTTCCTCAAACCAAATCAACCACAGTCGTTAAAGGAGCAACCACCACACTTAACTTTAGTCTCGCTCCAAACCCTGCCACTCTCCAGGGTGTTGTAACCTGTGCTGCTGATGGTCTGCCTATTAAAGGTGCAAAAATCGTCATTGCAGGAAATGTGACATATTCCCTCGACGGCGGTTTGTATACGATGAATATTTTCCCGATCCCTTCACCGACCGGCGTAAAGTTCACAAAAGCAGGATGGAATGATACAACTACGGCAGCTGTTACTTTAGCATCCGGTGTTACCACCGTCCTGAATATGGCAATGAATGAAACCTGTAATCCTGCATCACAACCTTTTACCGCAGCGCTTAACACAGGAGCCACTGCCGTCAATCTTAACTGGTCACTCCCTGTTGGTAATTATGAACTCATCTATGATGATGGGATTCAGGACTTTTCAACAGTATGGGGAGCCGGAGCTAATATGAATGCCGTTAAATTTACAGCTCTCAATTACCCGGTAAAGGTTGTTGGCGGAAATGTGAATATCGGCCTTGCCGCTGATTATCCCGCAGGCACTACTCCTGGTTCACTTGCACCCTTTACGATGCAGGTGTATGATGCCAGTGGCCCCGGAGGCGCACCCGGCGTTGCTGTCGGAAGCGCTGTTACAGTGACTCCGACTTCATTCGGCTGGAATGCTTTTACAATCCCCAACATCAATATTACCAGCGGTAATTTCTACCTGGTAATGATTCAGGTTGGATCTCCTCCCGCAGCAGCCCGTCTTGGCGTTGACACTACGAATAACCAGCTGAGGTCATTTTCGAAATACGTTTCCGGCGCCGGCTCATGGTTACCTGCCCCAGGCAACTTCATGATCCGTGCGGTTGTTAACGGCCTCGGAGGCCCGGTTGATAATATCGCTGCTGTTACAGGATATCAGGTTTTCCGCCTGCAACAAGGACAGGAAGGTGATCCCACTCTTTGGACATCTCTTGCAGCTGTAACCGGAACTTCTACCACTGATCCAAGCTGGCCTTCGTTTGCCGATGGTGCATGGCGTTGGGCAGTGAAAGCTCATTATACCAATAACCGCTGGTCCACGCCAATCTTCTCCAATGTATTGGGCAAGAACTGGACCGCTGCAGTTACTGTTAATGTTACGCTTTCCTGTGATACACTGGATATAGCCGGTACTAAGGTTACACTTCATAACATTCTTTTCGACTCAACGTATACGGCTACTCTCTCAACCAGTCATACAGTTGTCTTCCCCACAGTATGGAAAGGCAGTTATTCACTCAAGGTTGAGCGTTTCAACTTCATGGCTTACAATCTCAGCCCGACTTCAATTTTAGCTGATAAAACTTATGATGTAACCCTGATTCAGCAAAAAACTCCTCCTTCGGGAATGATTGTTGATCCTTTAACGGTTATTGCATCGTGGAACAAACCGATAAATAACTGGTTTGGTATCGATGAAACCTGGGATAGCGGAGATTTTGCAACCAATGGCTGGACCGTCCAACAGGATCCAACAGGACTTTGGGATGAATGGACCGTTAATACTTATGCTGGTAATCCGGCGCCCACTGCAGAATTTTACTGGGACGTAATTACCAACTACAACCTCAGTATGACCAGTAAATCTGTACACCCGGCTCCGGGAACCAGAAATCTGCATCTGATGTATGATATCCTGTTTAGCAATTTCGGTGCAGGTTACCTTTCGGGCTTGAAAGTTG
>Ga0208102_1000012_pt1 | contig 136063 bp, 101 predicted proteins | sample CryBogmetaGMA17M_FD_184549 | JGI IMG/M metagenome (GOLD analysis project Ga0208102, IMG submission 184549) | Freshwater microbial communities from Crystal Bog, Wisconsin, USA - MA17M (SPAdes) | ecosystem: Environmental > Aquatic > Freshwater > Lake | place: Crystal Bog, Wisconsin, USA...
AGCCATCAGGACCGTAATCCGTGGCGAAAATTACTTCCAGCCAGGCCTGTATTAATATTGCTTTAATAGAGATCAGGAGAACCATCAATGCATTCAAATATCAATAACATCAACGGAATATTAAAGTATCCATTCAAATTATCAGCAAATGAGACTAAAAATTTACATGCTTGCAATCACACTGTTCAGTAGCATTGCATCTTTCGGACAAAACCCCGGACAGACCGACAGGATTATTTTAAAATTAAAAAATGAAATTGCCGATCCGGGCAAATCATGGAGTAAACAAAATCTAATCGGAAATAATAAAATTGACATTGTAAGTCAAAAATTCCATGCGGTAAAAATCAACAGGCAATCCACAGGAAAAAAGAGCAACACGCACATTTATGTTATTCAATTTCCACAACAAACAGACCTGAAACAAGTCATCGATGAGTATTACAGGACCGGTGAAACTGTATTTGCCGAACCTGACTTTATCGGTTCAGGTGGAGGAACACTAGGTGTTGTCCCCAATGACCAATATTATAATTTACAATGGGGATTAAAAAACGACGGGACCTTTCCCTTGTCTCCTTCAAAAGCCGGAGCGGATATTGATATGGAAAATGGCTGGATTCTTGAACAGGGAGACAGCACTATTATCGTTGGAATAATTGATACCGGAGATAAGCTGGATCATCCGGAATTTGCAGGAAGGATATGGAAAAATTATAAGGAAATACCAAACAATGGAATTGACGACGACTTTAATGGATTTGTCGATGATGTTCAGGGATGGGATTTTGCCAATTCCGATAATGACCCGACTGATGATCAGGGACACGGGACTAATGTAACTGGAATTATAGGAGCAAATGCAAATAACACAATTTTATATGCCGGTGTTGACTGGAAATGCAAACTAATGATTTTAAAAGGACTTAACAATGCAAGTTTCGGGTATTACTCATGGTGGGCAGATGCCATTTATTATGCTGTAGATAATGGAGCAAAAGTGATAAATATGTCTCTGGGTGGTACAGCCGTTTCCACAACGCTTCAAGATGCTGTTACCTATGCTTTAGATAATGATGTAGTCATTGTTGCCTGTATGATGAACACAAACTCAAATACGATTTACTATCCTGCAAAATATACAGGTGTTATTGCTGTAGGTTCAACAGATCCGAATGATAACAGGTCCAATCCGTTTTTCTGGAGCCCTACCAGCGGAAGTAATTTCGGGTCTCATATTTCTGTTGTAGCCCCGGGAAATTATATTTATGGGCTGAGCTATCAGTCAAACACAACTTACGATAGTTACTGGGGGGGGACTTCACAGGCAACTCCTCTTGTTGCGGGGCTTGCTTCCTTATTATTGGCACAGGATACAAACAGGACCCCTGCACAGATAAAATCAATCATTGAATCGACTGCGGAAGACCAGGTAGGAGATCCAAGTGAAGATACTCCCGGATGGGACCAATATTACGGATTTGGAAGAATAAATGCTTTTTATGCTTTGTCTGTTATGACTGGTATTAATACGCAGGATCCTCAAAATGAGATTGTGAAGGTTTTCCCGAATCCTGCTAAAGAGAATTTCACTGTATCTTTTCCCTCAACGACAAGACAAATAGAGATTTTCAATTCACTCGGACAACCTGTGCTTAGTACAAAGGTTGAAGGACAATCAGTGAAAAATTTCCAGCTTGAGAACAACGGGATTTATATGATACAAGTTACTACGGACAAACAAAGAATTTCAAAAAAACTGACTGTGTGCAAGTAAAAGAAAATAATATTTACCTCCTTAAAAAAAAGCCTATGAAAGCAAAAAAAATGAGCTGCGGAGTTTCTTCCCTGATACTTCTGCTGGCATTCATCCTGGGGAGTCTGTCATCAAAGGCCCAGAATCCTTCAGTTGTTTATCCATCAAAAGTTGGTATTGGTACCTATTTGGGGGAAAGCCGGCCGCTTCGCGATATTCCTCCATTAAGCCAGGAAGAACAGTTGAGGATGAAAAAAAATTTCAAACAGGATTTTCTGAACCCCACCCTGAAGTATCGTACCTATCCTAATGCCGATGCAGCTTTGCTGAAGGGGGAAGATCCGACTCTTCAGAGGCAAATGGGAAGCCTCAGTTTTGATCAGAGCCAACAGGTCAATTTTGAAGGGCAAAGCTCCAATTATGTACCTGATGAAAATGGAACGGCAGGCCCCAACCATTACATGCAAACAGTCAATATGACCTATGCAATTTACGATAAATCAGGTGTGCTTAAGGCAGGTCCGACAAACGTCAACCAGATCTTCGGAAATAAGCCAGGGGCGAACCGAAACGACGGTGATGCCATAGTTCTTTACGATGAGCAGGCCGACCGCTACCTCGTGGCGGAATTTTCGATACCCACAGACGGGACTCCGAATTATATTCTTGTTGCAGTTTCATCGACCAATGATCCTACAGGTACCTGGTATCCTTATTCATTTGAAGTTGACAAGATGCCTGATTATCCCAAATTCGGAGTGTGGCGCGATGGCTATTACGTAGGGGTTAACAATACCAATGGGCTCAATGATATCTTTGTTTTGGAACGCTCAAAAATGCTGCTGGGTCAAACGGCGCAATTTGTCTCATTTACCAATCCCAATCGTCCCGGTTCGGCAGGAGAATTTAAAATTACGCCCCCTGTTGATAATGACGGAGCCTTTGCCCCGGAAGGATCTCCTGGTTTGTTTATTGCCATCAATGATGCCGGTTGGAGTGGCAGCTGTCAGCTCTGGATCTATCAGCTTGCTGTGAACTGGACAACGACCACGGCTTCGACTTTCCAGCGGACGCAGCAAATTGATGTGGCGCCATTTTCCAGCAATTTTGGAAACGATTGGTCCAACATCCGTCAGAAAGGAAGCACCCAGAAGATCGATGCCGTGCCAACAATCATTATGAATATGCCTCAATACAGGAATTTCGGTTCGTATCAGACCCTTGTTTGCTGCCATACGGTCAACATTGACGGCAAAGGACGTGCAGGGATAAGGTGGTATGAATTACGCAAAACCGATGCAAGCTGGAGCATACGCCAGCAAGGCACTTATTCTCCCGATACCACCAGCCGCTGGATGGGCAGTATCCTGCTGAACGGGCAAAACAAGATAGGTCTGGGTTATTCTGTGTCGAGTTTGGGCGAATACCCGGGGATCAGGTATTGCGGACAGTCTTCCACGGCATATTCTGCAGGAAATTCAACACTTGACATAGCAGAATCCACGATATGGTCCGGGACGACCTCCCAGGAGTATTCTAACCGTTGGGGAGATTATTCATCGATGGCAGTAGATCCGACAGATGATAAAACATTTTGGTACACAAACCAATACATCAAGGCTGACCTGACCCGAGGTACCAGGATCACATCCATCGTTTTTGATAGTCCCGTAAGCATCAACCCACAGGAAGGCAGCGACAAGCCATGGTTCCGGGTTTTGCCGAATCCTTCCGATGGGATTTTTACCATTCTCCCTCAGAATGCAGCGGTTACCAACCTGAACGTACAGGTTGTTGATCTTACTGGACGAATCATTTTAGAGAAACATTTTGGTCAACAAAGTGAATATCTCATTGATCTTTCTCAGGCCGAAAGGGGCGTTTACTCCCTCAGACTGCAAAACTGGAAGACCGTTCAGACCATCAAACTGATTAAACATTAATTCAATCATCGTTGTTATGAGAACATTTCAAAAAATAAGCAGACTATTATTGTTTACAGGTTTATTTGCTTTTTGCAATAACACATTTTCGCAGCCGATTGCAGACCCTTTCTCCAATGGCAGCAATGAACGCAATATGATTGTTGTGATCAGCGATATTCATCTTGGTGCCGACCTGGCTTATGCAGAGATCAACAAAAATCTTAAACCGCTTGAGAAATTTCTCGATAAAATCAGCTTGTCGCCAAATGTAAAAGAACTTGTTATTGCGGGGGATTTGCTTGACGAGTGGTTCGTCCCGGCCACAACCGACACATATAACGGAAAGGACCAGGCTGATTTTGTAAAGCGGATAGCGATCGCCAATAAAGGAGTGATAGATGCCTTCAACCGTATCATCCGGGGTGGAAAAATTTTAGTCACCTATGTACCCGGTAACCATGATCTGACTATCACTGCGGATAATGTTGCCAGTATCCTGCCGGGAATACACCAGGCCAGGGATAAAGAACTGGGGTTAGGTACCTATTCGCCTGCTGACCATCCTGAAATAGCCGTTGAGCATGGGCATCGCTATAATTTTTTCTGTGCACCCGACCCGATTTCAAACCAGGATGTCGCGCCCGGGACTATAATGCCTCCGGGATACTTTTTTACCAGAATAGCCGCACTGCATGTATTGCAGGGTCGTAAAACTGCAAGCGATTCAGTACCGGCCGTCACTAAAAATAATTCGGGTGATAAAAGCCAGGCCCTGTTGTTCGGATACTGGAAAATCTGGAAAGCAACATTGAACATGTTTACGATAACAAACAAGTATGATGAAAAAATCATCGTAACAAACGTGAATGGATTCAACGGGAAATATTCAGTCAAAGATCTTCTGCCTTATCAGTCATCTTCCGGAGGGCATATCGATGTGAAGCTTTATAAGGGAATCCAGGATTCATGGGACCAGCGACAAACACTTAACCATGTTGCTGTGAGCATCCCGGTAGCCCAGGCCATGAGATATGTCGCAGAAGCGGGTGAAACAGACAGGCAGTCAGAAGTGCAATACTTTATGAATCCGAATTCGAATAAACGAATTGTCGTTTTCGGACATACTCATGTTGCGAAAATCATTACGTCAAACAACTATAAAGGGCAGAAATCAATTTATGCGAATTCAGGAACATGGATTGACCGTAACCCAAAACTGACGACCATGAATTTTGTCGCCATAACCCTGCAAAATGCTGCAGCAACTTCACAAACCTTCGTGAAATTATACAATTTCGAAGGTGAAGTTGTTACGAAAATGGCTGAAAATTCAATACGATTTTAACAGGCAAAATTCTCATCCGCCCATATATGAAAAACAAGTACACATTTGCCGGCACTTATTCGCATGCACAACTAGTAATTGTAATCTCAATGGTGTTGTTTCTAAGCTTTTTATTATCAGGCAGGATTGCATCAGCCCAGGCGACATCACCAGCCACATCAACTACGGATAAGGCGAATTTCTATCAGATCCAGAAAAGATTCAACGATTACTGGAAAGGACGGGTGGTTACCAGGGGCTCAGGCTATAAGCCATTTAAACGCTGGGAATGGTTTTGGGAGCAGCGCGTGGACCGGCAAGGCAACTTTCCGCCAAATAATATTGTTACTACTGAGTGGGAAAAATATGTTGGGACTCATGTACCTGATCAGCCCCAGGATTCTGCAGCTTACTGGACGGCCATGGGCCCCAATGCTACAAAAAGCGGGTATTTCGGCCTTGGACGCATCAACTGTATTGCCTTTCATCCTAACGACAAGAACACCTTCTGGGTAGGAACACCTGCAGGAGGATTATGGAAGACGACTGATTTCGGGAAAACCTGGACAACGAATTTTGACGACCAGCCCGTCCTTGGTGTCAGCGATATGGTAATTGATCCTTTATTTCCTCAGATCATGTACATAGCCACTGGTGACGGTGATGCTGCCAGTATGGTGGGTGATATCAATGGCAGCGGTGCAGGCGACACCAAGAGTATAGGCGTCTTAAAGTCGATAAACGGAGGGGCTACATGGAATGCTACCGGGTTGAGCTGGAGTTCCGACAGCAGCAAACTTATCCGCCGCCTTGTGATGCATCCAACTAAATCGAATATTCTTTTCGCTGCAACGTCTTCAGGAATATACAGGACAATAAACGGAGGGATAAAATGGGACTTGCAGAAAGAAGGATATTTCACCGACATCGTATTAAAACCCCAGGACTCTCTGGTGATGTATGCTGCCAGTACTAATGGAATGGTTTTCAAGTCCGTCGATGGGGGGAGCGGTTGGGACTCGCTCACTCAATTCAAAGATGGATATCGCATCATTCTGGCAGTAAACCCAAAGAATCCACTTTTACTGGAAGCCATCTGCACCAATGCGATGAACGGACTTTCAGGCTTGTACCGTTCGACTGACCAGGGAAATAAATTTACTAAATTTTATCCGAAAGATCCAGTTGATTCGACGAGTACAAAACAAAATTTGCTGAACAGTTACGCCGACATGAACAAACATGCTACCCCCTGGGGAGGGCAGGGAAATTATGATCTTTGCTACCTGATCAATCCAACCGATACCAACGAACGCTGGGTGGGAGGCGTCAATACATGGAAAAGCACCAACAGCGGGAAGTCCTGGACACTCGTTACCTATTGGACTGATACGCTTGCCTGCCAAACGGTACATGCCGACAAGCATTGGTTCACGTTTCATCCTCTTCAGCCCGGTACATTCATGGAAGGAAATGATGGCGGGATCTATTTTACAAAGGACGGAGGCAAAAAATGGACCGACATTACCCGGGGTATGCAAATTGGTCAGATTTACCGGATCGGAGGGTCCTATACCAATAAAAACCTGGTCATTGCAGGGTTCCAGGATAATGGTTCGCAGATTCAAAGTGATTTTAACTGGCTGGCTCCCGAAGTCATCGGTGGTGACGGTATGGATTGCCAGATCGATCATTATAATTCTTCAGTGCAGTATGCATCATATTGCAATGGAGTAATCTACAGGTCCACCGATCCTACCTGGGAGAGCTCTAAAATGAGAACGGTAATCTCAGCCTCTATACCGGGCAGACCTACCGGTGCATGGGTAACCCCCTATATTTTACATCCCAAAGATACCGGTACTATATATGCAGGGTACCAGGATATCTACAAAACAATAAACGGAGGGATAAAATGGGAGAAGGCAAACAAACAAAACCTCCCAACCCCCAACCCTAAAACTGATGTAAATATCAAATCCATCGAAATTTCACAAAGCAATCCAAAGGCGATGTATGCGGCCAGGCTTTATGCGCTTTTCAAAACAGATAATGACTGGCAAACATACAAGGAAAAGAAAAATCCTTCCGGGAACGACAGTTGTGTGATAACGATGATCGCCATACATCCAACGAATCCCGATACACTTTGGGTTTCATTAGGCGGGTATAAGAACAATAAGAAGGTTTTCCGTTCAAACGACGGAGGGGATACCTGGATTAACATCTCCGGATCGCTACCGAACCTGCCGGTGAGCTGCATAAAATATCAGAACAATACCAATGATGCCCTGTATATTGGTACCGATGCCGGTGTGTATTACAGGAATTCAGGAATGACTGACTGGAGGAGGTATAGTCAGGGCTTACCCAACGTAATAGTTACCGACCTTGATATTCAATATATGGCTGGTAAGATACGCGCCTCTACTTATGGAAGGGGCCTGTGGGAATCGGAACTTTATGTTGAACCCGGCTATTACCAGATCAATGGTGTTACCTTCCCGCTTAACGGGGGTACTGTTAGTGGTTCAGGGGTATATAGTGCCGGAGCAACAGTTACCATGAACGCTGTCCCTGAAAAGAACTGGCTCTTCCTGGGATGGTCTGAGAATAATCAGCTGATTGCGGATTCTTCCGAAAAAACATTGACGTTTGCAGCAAATTCGAACCGCAACCTGGTTGCAGGTTTCGCACAACCGAATGGCGTTAACGAGATCACAAGCAACCCGGTAAGGCTCTATCCAAATCCAAGCAGCGGTCTCGTGGAAGTCGTTGTTGACCAGAGCATCGGCAAGGAGATACAATCGATCGTGGTCACAGGAATCGATGGAAAAACAGTGTATCGATCAACAAAAGCACCGGCCGGAGGACGGTTCACTATCAACCTTTCCTCCTGTGCTTCAGGGGAGTACATCGTAACTTTACACCTTGCTTCAGGCAGCAAATACAACAACCGCCTGATCCTAAGGAGGTAGAACGGGAAGTTTTAATCACGGTTTGAGCTCTTTGAGCAGGATTGTTAATTGATATATCGATTTCCTGTTTTATATATCAACACTCCCGGATGAACAGTCTGCTCTGGCAGATAAGGAATAAAATGCTGCCGTGCCTGATAAAAAATGAGGTTTACTTCAGGATCACAATTTTCCTGGTAATTACGCTGCTGCTGGATTTGACCCGGACAAAACAAATCCCTCCCGTAACATCGGTGATATCGATTGCAATTGTGTTAAGTCCGCTGCCCGGCGAGATGGTCCTAAGGAGCCGACCGAACATATCAAGGAGTTCAATAGTCACAGCCTGGCTTGCATCCCTACTAAGCAACACGATGTTGATCTTGTCCCTGGCAGGGTTGGGATAAATATTCAAACCGATGTTGTCGTGGCCTGTCTTGATTGGTATGCCGGTGAATGTTCCCCCTCCGGGAAGGGTATTTGTGATAAAGGCTTGTGTCACTAAATCGGTCATATTTTGCAGCTTTGAAACTGAGCCTACGGCACTTTTTGAATTATAATCCCTGGCCCAATTGAACGAAAGGTCTATTTCCTGTAAAGCTCCCGCATGGAATGTAAAAGGACCCGAAACCTGAATTCCCCTGCGGTCGCCCGGACTGTTGCCGGCAGTGGAATCCGACCAGTTCTTTGGGCCATATGGCGGGATACCGCCTGTGCCCCAGTTCAGGGAATCGGATTCACCGGGGAACATGAACCTGCATGCAGGCCCGTATGCACCGGTACTGGTATGGCCGTTTCCCCCATAGAGCAAGGGCGTGCCATCGAGCCAAAAACCTTTCATAAAACTGTAATACTGATAGTCGTATCTCGGATCAAGCATGTAGGACGGAACCCCCGAATTGCTAGTGTAAATAAAACGGCACATCCCCAGCCGTTCGTTGTCGACGATGGAATCCCCGAAAAACTGCCCGTTCACACTGTAATCGCAAAGCCTGTGGCCGTAGCTGTCATATTTAGGATTGTCAATACCGTCGGGATCCATATAAGGCCCTGCAAGTAAGACAACTCCGAGCGAAGGGGGATTTGCACCGTAAGCATATGGTTCCCCGAACCCGTCGACCGGTGTTCCGTTATATCCGATATGAATGTTTCTTTCCACATCGCAGCCTACATAATCATCATTAGCATAACCGAGATCGATATCGGTGAAAACCCCCAGGTAAACGCTGTCGTAAGTCTTCTGGGAACGGTTGAAAATCTTGTAGTTCAGGAAGATGGTGTTCTTGAAAACCGAGTCATTCGGCAGGTCCCAGGCATAGGCCATTCCATGGAATTCCACTCCCAGTTTGTTTCCGAAGGTTTCAAGATGGGGTCCGCGGTCATCGTTGAAAATGAAAAACAACGCCTGGTCTCCTCTGATCAGGGGGTAATCGCCATCCATAGGGCTGTATATTCCGTCGCCGTTCACATCAAAAAAAGGCGCAAGCTGTGACGCCTGTCTCATCGAAGTATTCCCATTACCAGGCCAGGAAAGGATATCGGGAAGAGGCTGGTAACCCGGATCAGCATAATGAGCTTTATGATATTCTATGTCGGTTTTCTTCAGGTTCCACACATGGCTCCATACCGAATCCTGGTATGCGGAATAATAAGCAGGATCCATGACGGGGCCGCAGTAAAAATCGGGACAGGAACCTGCGACTCCTGTATTAGGCCCCTGGCGGTAACGTTCCCCTGCAAAATGCAGTACTCCCTGGTTGTCCTTTCCGCCTATCCACATGGTGTTGGAAAAGGCTGAAGTCTTCCCGCTGCCTTTCGGCACCTCGAAGGCGGCATTTTCATAAAAGAAATGGCTCCCCCTGGCAAAGAACAGGGCATTGATGTTATTTACATTGAGCCAGGCATGTCCGGTATCGCTGGCCAGCAGGGTCCTTACTGCAGGGATGGAAGGATCTTTTCCAAAATTAACGGCAGGGTCCCCCAGCGGTTGGGCACTGAGGCAAAAACCTGAGTATGTCATCAGGCAAAGGAAAATCCACTTGGCTGGGGTAAAAATCCGGGTATCCATAATTTGAAATTAAAGTTTATAACACCAGTTAGATTATGAATGACAGGCATCCCACCCCACCCGGACGCTCTCTGAAAGTGCCGGGTGATGTGTTCATATTCACAAAGATAATATAAATCATGGCCGGATCAATTTTTTTCTCAAATAAGCTTTCCGGGTCAAAGAAACGCTTGCATATTGTTCGTTTTGTTCAATAAAATTCTGAATCCCGGTATTATATTAACTTATATATACTATGAATTAAATAAAATGCAGAATATCAATAAGTTAATAATTGTTGCACCTGAAAGAAAAAAGGCCGATATTTTATTGAATATCAGCCTTTTTCAATGTTCTCAGTAGCCCCGGTAGGAATCGAACCTACATTTAAAGTTTAGGAAACTTCCGTTCTATCCATTGAACTACAGGGCCAATGGGGGTACAAAGATAGAATTTATTTTGAAGATAACAGTCTGTAGCCGCTTCCAGCGTAGTTACATTAAAGGCTTAGAGCTGGTGGTTTCATTTGTTTACAAAGAATTAATAAACTGCAGTACCTGAGGCGCCCTGCCCGGCTGGATGAGGTTAAAATGATCTACCCATTGCTGAAGCGGAAGGGGACGGTTAACAGGCACATTCAGGGTGTCGAAGTTGGCTGAATTTACAGGTACCAGTCCGTCGTTGGGCGGAGGTCCGAACAGAAGGAATGCATCATACCCGATTCTGTCGATGGAGGCTGCCCAGGCCGGCAGCCATTGATAATGACTCGTGTTGTCAAGCTGATCGGTCATTTGACCGGCGATCACCCAGTATTTTGACCGGTTCGCGATGTCCAGGGCATTGTGAAGCATGTTTGGGATGAACCCGGTGTAAGGGTACATCTGCCGTGGGCCCGGAAAATTGGCAAAGCACACCAGGTTGATCAGGCTGACCAGTGGGGTTCCCAGGTGAGGGGTTCCCAGGGTGACCAGTTTGGTAATGGTTCCGCCGCTGGCGATATAGGCCCGTGAGACCAGTCCTCCCATCGAATGACCGATGAGGATGGGGCTTACCAGCCCTGCAGCGACCACCGAATCGCGCAATGCCCTGCCGTTAAGCGTGATTGAATCTTTCCAGTTATACTGGAACACATAAACATTGTGCCTCAGTTTGAAATCGGCCGAGAGATTCATGATGAGGGTATCCCAGCATTTCAGGGTTGCATCCATTCCGTGCACGAAAATCACGGGAGGGCCGGTAGGATTGGTGGTGGAGAGTACTTTTACGAATTTATACGAATTAGTTGGCAGGGTGTCGCAGTTGATCCTGGATAACGTCCTCCTTAGGTAAACATCTTTAAGGACATCTTTCCCGTTTTTCATGAGCGAGGCAGTAGTGAATTGTCCAAGAATGGAGGTTGGAGCCGAGCCGGGAGCAACATATGCTGTAAACCTGAAAGAGAGAGCTCCTGAAGAGAATGTCCCGACCAGGTTCAGGTTCCCTTGCGAGAGGCTGCCTGAGATCAGACCGGGTTGCTGGTTCGAGTCTACCCGTACTACCGCATCTCCTGAAAGTGCATAAGATTTCCCGCTTAGCTGGATCTGGTAGTAGTGACCCTGATACAGGCTGTTCTGCGAGACACATTCCCAGGTCCCCGACAGATCTGCATCAGGCAAAGGATCAGCTGCTTTGTTCTTGCAGCTTGTGAATATTAAAGCGGTAAGTGCGAGGGTTAGGATCAGGTGTTTCATTGCTTTCTTGGGTGTTGGTTTCATATTTTATGTAAATAATCTAATAGAGACAATAAAGGTTAACAAATGTTGTATTTTAAGTTTCAGCTTGAGTCTGCATTTCTGTATTCCTCTTTGTTTCTGATTCGAGTTTGCTGATGATCTGCTTCAGCAAAACGGCGATTTCGCCCCCTGAGCCTTCAAGAAGTTTCTCCAGCCTGATTCCCAGGTCCGACACCAGTGCGTTAAACTGACTGATCAAAATTGTTTTGCTCATCATTGAAATGTTATTCCAGGAACTTTACAATACCCGTATTGAGTTCGTAAAGGGCACCGACGATCCTGATCTCCCCCTTATCCGACATTTCTTTCAGGATCGGGCTCCGGGTCTTGATCTCGCTCATTGATGCAACTACATTGTTAAGGCATACCAGGCTGAGGTATTCCTCATTTTTATAAGACTTTTCACCTTGAAAACTGGCCGAGTTTTCGATAGCAGGTCTGATTTTTTGCAGCAGGCCAGTAATATTTCCGAGCTTAATATCCTCTATGGCCGCCTTCACTGCCCCGCAATGCTGGTGGCCCATCACAATAATTAATTTCGCCCCCGACTCTTTACAGGCATACTCCATGCTGCCAAGGATATCCTGGTTGATAATGTTTCCTGCAACCCTGATTACAAATAAATCACCTATGCTCTTATCGAAGATATATTCAGGCGGCACCCTGCTGTCCATGCAGGAAAGGATCACTGCCTCGGGAAACTGAGCATCGACACTTTTCTTTATCTGTTCGGGAAAATTATTGAGAGTTAATGTGTTCCCTGTAAAATGTTTATTCCCTTCCTTCAATTCGCTGATCACCTGATCAGGAGTGAGTTTTGCCTGATCCCCGGCGGTCAGCACATGCTCCCTGGGAGCGGTTTTAGCTGTGATTCCGGAGTCTTTTTTATTATTTTTTGAATTCGTGCAGCAGCCTGAACAAAAGGCCAGCACTATTAGCGGGAGGATCAATTTTCTTTTCATATAAAATCAAAAATTAAATAAGACCGTTATCTATAACATAATGAATGATCTCGGACAAAATAGACAGCCAGGTTGGTAAGGGCACGACAATACGAATTTCCTGGCCGGGTAAGAACTGATCAGGTGAGCACCCTCTTTATTTCACCGATGAGGTCATTGATCCGGAAAGGTTTTGCAAGGCAGCTGTCGGAGCCAATCAGCCTGGCGGCGTCAAGGTGAAGCTGGGATGAAGCCCAGCCCCCTCCTGAAATCGTGAGGATATTCACTTTTGGATAAAATTCCCGCATATGAAGGATAACTTCCATGCCATGGGTTTTTATAAGGAGGAGGTCGGTAATAACCAGGTCGAACTCCTGTTCTTTCAGGATATTTAAAGCCATGCCCCCGTCGTTGGCAGTAGTCACTTCAAATCCGTTCTCCTGCAGCAGGAATTTCATCTCTTCGGCAAAAGAGGGGTCATCATCAATGAACAGTATCCGTGTCATTATCCGGAATTCTATAGAGAATATTATTTAATATCGCCTCCGTTAAGTGTTCCTTCATCCGGGGTGACAAAAAACAAAGTACCATCTGGATTTTCGGCCATCAATATCATCCCCTGGGAATCAATGCCTTTAAGTTTCCGGGGAGCAAGGTTAACCAGGATGCTTACCCTCCTGCCAATGATCTCTTCAGGTTTGAAATATGCAGCAATTCCCGAAACCACGGTTCGCCGGTCAATTCCGGTATCTATTTTGAGTTTCAGGAGTTTATCGGTCTTAGGAACTTTCTCAGCTTCAATTATGGTGCCAACCCGGATATCCATTTTAGTAAAATCATCGTAAATGATCTCCGGTTTTGCCGGTTTAAGGCTGGTCACAACCTGGGCCGCCTCATTAGCTGCTTTAGTGTCCATAAGTTTCTGAACCTGTTTCTGAATCGCTTCGTCGTCAATTTTTTCAAATAATAATTCCGGTGGATTCAGTTTCTGCCCGGAGGTCATCCAGTTACAAAGAAGGGCATCCTTCCAGCTGTAGGATCCAAGGTTCAGGGTATGCCTGATCTTTGCTGCAGAAAAAGGTAAAAACGGTTCGGAAATAATAGATAATTCAGCACAGATCTGCAGGGAGACATTTAAAATCGTGGCAACTCTTTTGTTATCGGCCGGATACAGTTTCCAGGGTTCGTTATCGGTGAGGTATTTATTCCCAAGCCTTGCAAGGTTCATCATCTCGGCCAGGGCTTCACGGAACCGGTAAGCATAAAGACTGGTGGCGATCCTTGAAGGAAAAACTTTCATTTCCTCTATAACAGCAAGGTCGGATGGTGTAAGTTGTCCCTGCATCGGCACCACGCCATCAAAAAATTTATGGGTAAGGACAATGCTGCGGTTTACAAAGTTTCCCAGGATCGCAACCAGTTCATTATTGTTTTTTGCCTGGAAATCCTTCCAGGTAAAATCATTATCCTTCGTCTCCGGGGCATTGGAAGTAAGCACATAGCGCAGTACATCCTGTTTTCCCGGAAATTCTTCAAGATATTCATGGAGCCAGACGGCCCAGTTCCTCGAAGTTGAGATCTTATCGCTTTCAAGGTTTAAAAATTCATTGGCCGGCACATTATCAGGAAGGATGAAGCTTCCTTCAGCCTTGAGCATGACCGGAAAAATAATGCAGTGGAAAACGATATTGTCTTTGCCTATGAAATGCACCAGTTTTGTTTGCGGGTCCTTCCAGTACTTTTCCCAGTCGGGCCTCAGTTCACGGGTAGCTGAGATATAACCGATAGGGGCGTCGAACCAGACATAAAGAACCTTGCCTTTTGCTCCCTGAATCGGAACTTTCACTCCCCAGTCGAGGTCGCGTGTTACAGCCCGCGCTTGCAGTCCCTGTTCGATCCATGATTTGCACTGCCCGTAAACATTGGTCTTCCAGTCATCCTTATGGCCTTCGAGTATCCATTCCCTCAGCCAGGGCTCATACTGGTCAAGGGGAAGGAACCAGTGTTTGGTTTCACGCATGACCGGGGCATTGCCGCTGAGGACTGATTTCGGGCTGATGAGGTCCGTGGCATTCAATGAGGACCCGCATTTTTCGCACTGGTCGCCGTATGCTTTCTCAAACCCGCAGTTCGGACATGTGCCTGTGATATAGCGGTCGGCAAGGAAATGGCCGGTGGCTTCGTCATAATACTGCTGGGAAACCTTTTCTATAAACTGTCCAGCATCATACATTTTTTTAAAGAATGCCGATGCAGTTTCATGATGGATGGGGTTGGATGTACGTGAATAGATATCAAATGAAATCCCGAATTCTTCAAATGATTTTTTGATCATTTCGTGATATTTGTTCACGATTTGCTGGGGTGGGACACCCTGCTGCAGGGCCTTGATCGTTATAGGGACCCCGTGTTCATCGGAACCCCCGATAAAAATTACATCTTCACCGTTCATCCGCAGAAAACGTACAAAAATATCAGCAGGAACGTAAACCCCGGCCAGGTGACCGATATGGATGGGCCCGTTGGCATAGGGAAGCGCGGAAGTTACAGTATAGCGTTTATACTCCGGTCTTTCCATAATAAATATAACAGGAAGCAAAGATACGAATCAATTTTTTACATTTGTAAATATGATTCAGCCACCCTACCTGAAGAGAGGCGACAAGATCGCCATCCTTGCCCCGGCCCGGAGAATCTCTTTCGACGAAGTTCATCCGGCCATGAAATTATTCCAGAAATGGGGGCTTGAAGTGATCCTCGGATCCTATGTCTTCAATAATGAAAACCAGTTCGCAGGTACAGATGCCCAAAGGATGAAGGACCTCCAGGTGATGCTCGATGATGCTTCCATCAGGGCGATCATTTGTGCCAGGGGAGGATACGGCAGCGTCAGAATCATCGACAACCTGGATTTTACGAAGTTTATAAAACATCCGAAATGGATCGTGGGATACAGCGATATAACAGTGCTGCATTCCCATATCCACAGGCATTTTGGCATAGAAACCCTGCATGCTACGATGCCGGTGAATATGCCTGAGAGCCAGCTCCACAACAGATCTGTTGAAACATTCAGGAAAGCCTTGTTTGGTGAAGAAATCGTTTATGCCAGGAGACCTGGCCCCCTAGACCGGACCGGAGCCGGGGAAGGCATTCTTGCGGGAGGGAATCTTTCGATATTATACAGCCTTATGGGATCACATTCCCAGATCGATACCAGGGGAAAAATACTGTTCCTTGAAGATATTGATGAGTATCTCTATCACATTGACCGTATGATGATGAACCTGAAGCGGGCCGGCATGCTTAAAGAGCTGAAGGGTCTGATCGTCGGCAGCATGCAGGACATGAAAGACAACATCGTTCCTTTTGGCAAAACGGCTCAGCAGATCATTTTCGAGGCAGTTAAAGAGTATAAGTACCCTGTTTGTTTTGATTTTCCGGCAGGCCACTGCCCTGAAAATGTGGCGATGATCCTTGGCCGCAGGGTGAAGCTGATCGTCGACGAGGAAGTGGAGCTGGGGTTTTAAAAAAGAATATCGAATAATCGTTCGGCAAAGCCGAAATGAGCACGCAAATGAAATAAACAATGGGTGCGAATAATGTTGAATTTTAATGTCAAAGTCCTACGACCTCGGGAAAAAAGGTGAAGATCTTGCAGCAGAGTATTTGCTGGCAAGGGGTTTTAAGATCCTGGCCCGGAATTTCCGCGCGGGCAAAGCCGAGCTCGACATCGTGGCGTTGGATAAGGGAATGCTTGTGATCGTTGAGGTTAAAACGAGGAATACAAAATATTTCGGTGAACCTGAAGCCTGGGTAACTCCCTCAAAACAAAAACTCCTGGTCAGGGCAGGAAACGCTTTTGTGAAATACAAAGGATTCCGGGGCGAGGTAAGGTTTGATATAGTTTCAGTGACTGCGGATAAGGACGGGACTGAGATCAGGCATATTCCTGATGCGTTTTATCCCACCTTGTAAATGAATGTAAAATTTACAATGTACAATGTACAAATGTTTTAATCCCTTTCTAAATTTGTAATTTGTAATTTGTACATCTTTTCATTTTCTCCCGAAGTCCGCCGGTATTTCACCCCAGTATCCGGTTTCCCATTTCAGAACCGGGTTTTCCCAGCTGTTATTCCCGAGCCAGCTAAGGGCCCTGTCAACCAGATTAAATAGCTCCCGGTTCTTATCTGAAACCACGAGTTTCGTATTGATGGCTCTTTTCTTCAACCAGGCAATGGCTGTTCGCGAATCTGAGTAAACAGGCCAGTCCGAATCCCTTTGTTTCAGATATGCAAGGGCATGGACTATGGCAAGAAATTCGCCGATGTTCACAGTGCCCTCAGGGTAAGGACCAACCCTGAAAAGTTCGGCGCCCGAAGCGGTGTCAACACCCCTGTATTCAAGCGCGCCGGGATTCCCGCTGCAGGCTGCATCAACGCAGATGCTGTCGGCAATGGGTTCACCCACCAGGGGATTACTGCAGATGACTTTTTTAGGAGCCTGGAGCCCCTTCTCCGTATATTTTCGGGGATCATCGCTGAAAGCACTCAGGGCAAGGTCTTTCGTGGGGAACCCTTTGAATTTTGCCCCGTTAAAACCCGACACTTGTTCCTTGCAGTTATCCCAGCCCTCGTATATCCCAGGTTTCCGCCCGTTCCAGACGACGTAATATTTTGACTTTGGCATCGTTTCTTTATCAGCCCAAAAATATGATTAATTTTGGACACTTACTTGAATAGTGAACTTTATCAGTCACCTTCACTAATCACCGATCACAAAGAGAATGTCGTCAATCAAGAGCCTTGCCGGGCAGACTGTAATTTACGGAGTCCCCACCATCCTGGGGAGGTTCCTGCAGTATGCAATGGTGATCGTGCTTACCCGTATCTTCCTGCCTCCCCAATATGGCATAATCAGTGTTTATTACGCTTACGCATCATTCCTGATGGTGGTCCTCACATATGGAATGGAAACGGCTTTTTTCAGGTTCAGTGAGAAGGAAGCCGATAAGGACAGTGTATTCAGCACGGGTATGATCTCCCTTTTGCTGACTTCCGCATCTTTCATCTTTCTTACGGGATTGTTTTCGGGCAGCATTTCCGCCTGGATCGGTTACCCCGAGCACCGTGAATACACTCTCTGGTTCTCATGGATACTGGGACTTGATGCTGTAGTCGCAATTCCTTTTGCAAGGCTTCGCTCACAGAATAAAGCCGCGTGGTTCGCCACAGTGAAGATGATTAACATTCTGACAAACATTGGCCTTACCCTCTTTTTCATACTTTTCTGCCCATGGGCCTGGAGCAGCCATGCCTCGATGAAGCCTTTACTTGGGCTGGTTTACAGGCCCGACTGGGGAATAGAATATGTGTTTATTGCCAACCTGGCGGCCAGCATTCTTACCCTTGTATTGATGCTTCCCATGATTCTGCGGATGAAATGGAGGCTGAATAACAAACTGTGGAGGAAGATGCTTGTATATGCCCTGCCGCTGTTGTTTGCCGGACTGGCGGGTATGGTGAATGAAACCTTCGACAGGCTGCTGCTCCGTTACCTGCTTCCTATGTCAAAGGAAATGGCCGAAGCCCAGGTCGGGATTTACAGCGCCTGTTACAAGATCTCGATACTGATCACCCTTTTCGTACAGGCATACCGCTTTGCAGCCGAACCTTTCTTCTTCTCCCATGCAAGAGAAAAAGATTCAAAACTGCTGTATGCGCGTATCATGGATTACTTCATTATTGCGCTTTGCGCCGTATTCCTGCTGACTATGCTTTACCTTGACGATGTGATCCTCCGCCTGATGATAGGAAATAAATTCAGGGAAGGAAGGGGCGTTATCCCGATCCTGATGATGGCCAATATTTTTTTAGGAGTGTATTACAACTTATCAATATGGTACAAACTCACCGGGAAGACGATCTGGGGGGCATTGCTTTCAGTGATGGGGGCGGTGATCACGCTGGCCCTGAATTTCTGGTGGATCCCGCTTGGCCCCGACCACTTCATTCACGGGTATATCGGTTCGGCCTGGGCTACGTTTATTTGCTACGGGTCTATGATGGTGGTCGCTTACCTGCTCGGGCAAACTTATTACCCTGTTCCCTATAACCTTAAGAAATTCGCAGGTTATCTCGGCCTTGCACTTCTTATTTATTTTATCAGCGCCAATGTCCATATATCCGGGATGGCCCCCAGGCTGGCTTTCAATACAGGCTTGCTTCTTGTTTTCCTGCTCACTGCTTTCTTCGTCGAGAAGCCGGGTCCCGTAAAGACCCCCAATTGAGTTTTTTATTACCTTTGCACATCAAATTTCTCTATGAAAATCAGGATAGTCAACAATTCCAACCATCCTTTGCCTGCATATGAAACAATGGCTTCGGCAGGGATGGACCTGAGGGCTTTCATCCCCAGCGACATCATTCTGAAGCCGCTTGAAAGAGCGTTGATCCCTACAGGCTTGTTCATCGAACTTCCAATCGGCTTTGAAGCCCAGGTAAGGCCCAGGAGCGGTCTCGCAATAAAAAAAGGAGTTACAGTACTGAATACTCCCGGAACTATCGATGCCGATTACAGGGGAGAGATTAAAGTTATACTTATCAATTTATCAAATGAGGATTTCATTGTTAAAAACGGAGACAGGATAGCGCAAATGATCATTGCCGCCCATGAACAGGCCGAATGGATACAGGTGGAAGAGCTCAAAGAAACGAACCGCGGGGCAGGAGGATTCGGGTCGACGGGACATAAATGAGGTAGCGAGCTAGAGAAATAAGCAATTGTTGCGAATAAATGGTGAAATATAAAGGATTTATAATAGCATATCTTTTTTTGTTGCTTGCATCTCAGGCTGTGTGCATGCCGGGAATATTGATGATAAGCAAGGGGGAGCCCGATTCAGGAAGGGTTAAACACGGCAAACGTACTGATGAAGAAAAACCCAAAATCATTGTTGAAAATCCGGCAATGCTGATAGATGCGAAGAAAGAAGCTTTGATCGGGAATACGGATAAAGCCGTGCAGATGTTCACGAGCTACACTGAACGCTACCCCACCGACGCTGCCGGAAAGTTTGAACTGGCCAGGCTCCTGGCAGCCCGGGATAAATCCGACGCTGCGTATAAACTGATGCAGGATGCCATCAGCCTTGATCCAAACAATAAGTACTACCAGATCTTCTATGCCGAAGTATGCCAGCTTATGAAAAAAGACAAAGAGGCGGTTGGCGTTTATGAGAACCTGATCAAGAAATATCCGGGGGAACTGGATTATTATTTCCAGCTCGCAGCGCTGTATATGACAGTGGGTGATGAAAAGAAAGCTGCTAAAATATATGATCAGATAGAGGAAAAGGCAGGGATAAATGAAGATATCTCGTTGCAGAAAGAGAAGATATACCTCCACCTTGGTGATGTTGAAAAAGCCGAAAACGAGCTCCAGAACATGGTCCGGGCCTTTCCTGATGATGCCCGCTACCTGTCTATGCTGGCTGAGTTTTATATGGGAAACAATCAGCAAACCAAAGCCCTTGAGATCTATAAAAAGATTGCTGAAACAGACCCGGGCAATCCTTACATTCATATGTCGCTGGCCGATTATTACCGCAAGACCGGCAATAAAGAAAAAGCATTCTCGGAGCTTAAACTGGGCTTTGCCAACCCTAACCTGGACGTAGATACGAAAGTGACCATCCTTCTTTCGTTCTATACCATAAACCAGATCTACGACCAGCTTAAGGAACAGGCTTTCGAGCTTTCAGGCATTTTGATCTCAACCCATCCTGACAGCCCTAAAGCATGGTCAATCTATGGTGACCTTCTTTCACAGGATAAAAAATATGCCGGGGCAAGGGATGCTTTCCTGAAAGTGGTCAGCCTCGATTCAAGCAAATACGTGGTCTGGGAAGAGTTGCTCCGGCTCGAGCTTCAGCTGAGCGAATACCAGGCTGTAAATGATCACAGTAAAAAGGCCATCGAGCTTTTTCCCGAACAGAGCATACTTTACCTGTTCAATGGCCTGAGCGCTATCCAGTTAAAAAAATACGAGGATGGGATTCATATACTTGAAAGCGGACTCAGGATGGTAGTGAATAACGATGATCTCATCGCCCAGTTTTATATGTATATAGGCGACGCATGGCATGCCCTGAAGAATACGGATGAATCGGATAAGGCTTATGATAAGTCATTAAAAGCGAAAGACAATAACCCCTATGTTCTGAATAACTTTGCCTATTACCTTTCACTCAGGGGGAAAGATCTCGAGAAGGCTGAGAAAATGGCAAAAAGAGCCAATGAACTTGATACGGCGAATTCTTCTTTCGAAGATACTTATGGCTGGGTGCTTTATAAACTCAATAAAGTAAGCGAAGCAGGAAAGTGGATCGAAAAAGCGCTCGAAGACAAAGAAAATGTCAGCAGTGATGTCCTGGAACATTATGGAGATGTTCTATATAAACTTGGCGAGCGGGAAAAAGCTCTTGAATACTGGATTAAAGCAAAAGCAAAAGGAGAAGGGTCAGAATTGCTGAATAAGAAAATAAGCGAAAAAAAACTGATTGAACAGAATGGGAAAGAATAACAGGCGGAGGAATGGATATTTGACAGGGCTTGCCGCCCTGATTGTTTTACTGTCATTTGCCTGCAGCCCTGCAAGGAAAGCAATAAAGGCGCCGATCAAGGAAGAAGGGGCTGATTATTTATTCAAGAAACTCAAGGAGCATGAGCTGAAATACACCTATTTCATGGGTAAGTTCTCGGCTGAATATAAAAATCAGAAAAAAACTACCTCCTTTAACGGGCAGATCAGGATTAAAAAAGACAGTGTCATATGGCTTTCGCTGACCCCGGGGCTGGGTATTGAAGCTGTTCGCCTCATCATCACTCAGGATTCAGTGAAAATGATCAATAAGCTCAACGATACTTATTATATTGAGGACTATGAAGCGGTTAATCATTTTCTTAAAACCAATATCGACTTTGACATACTGCAGGCCTATCTTCTGGGCAACGACCTGCAATTCTATGAAGAAGGTAAATTCAGGGCTACGATCGACAGGAACAGCTACAAGCTTTCAACTGCTGACAGGATGAAGCTTAAAAAATATGTGAGAAACAGCCGGGAAAGTGTAAGGGCGTTTATCCAGAATATCTGGCTTGATTCGGAAACCTTCAAGATCACCGAAGCAGACGTGACGGAGATCTCAAATGAAATGATCAAGCTGGAAGCCAGTTATGGTGACTTTGAAAATATTGAGGGACAGCTTTTTCCTAAAATACTGGATGTGACCATATGGGCTGATAACACGATCAAGGTAAAGGCCGATTTTTCAAAGATCAATGTAGACGTGCCGCTTCAGTTCCCTTTCAGAATACCGTCGGGATATACACGGCTTAAGTAAACAATTCATTCAAACGGGATGATTACCAGGAACTGCTGCCGGAACTCTGCGATCTTCGGTTTACAACTGATCCTGATATTTCTTTTGTCGGTTGCTGCATTCGGGCAGACGGACAAAGAAAAGCTACAAAAGACCAAAAAACAACTTGAAGACGAGATCCGTTACACGAACGATCTGCTCGAGAAAACGAAACAGTCGAAACAGGTATCGATGGAGAGGCTGAAGATACTGAATCAGAGGATACGCAGCCGTGAAGCTCTTATTGCCACCATCAACACTGAACTTGGCCAGATCGACATGAATATCCAGGTCGAAAATGTTGAGCTCGACCGTATGTCGCAGCAACTTAAGGCCCTGAAAACAGATTATGCCAGGATGATCTGCCATGCTTACCGCACGATGAACGGAAGAAACAAGCTGATGTTCATATTTTCGGCAAAAGACTTCAACCAGGCCTGGCAGAGAATAAAGTATTACCAGCAGTACTCGGAATACAGGCGCCGGCAGGCCGAACGTATCGAAAGCACCACCCATGTCATAGACAGTCAGAGGAAGGACCTGGAAGCAAAAAAGCAGGAGAAGCTGACTTTGTTTGAGACCCAGCAAAAGGAAAAGGTGAAGCTGGACCTTGAAAAACAGGACAAGGCTAAAACCGTAAAAGAACTCTCAAGCAAGGAGAAACAGCTTATTGCTACCCTTAAAACGAAGCAGCAGGCTGCAGCGAGATTGCAGTACGAGATAGAGAAACTGATCTCCGCCGAGATCAGCGCATCGGAAGAAAGAATGCGCAGGAGCGAAGGCAAAGAGAAAAAACCGGCCAGCCATATCGTCTCGGGACCTGCTACTTATGAGATGACACCTTCGGAGCGAAATCTTTCCAGCTCTTTTGCAGCAAACAGGGGAAGGTTGCCCTGGCCATGCGACAGGGGCTTCATATCCGGTACCTTTGGTGAGCACCCTCACCCTGTTCTTGAAAGGGTAAAAGTGAAAAATAACGGGGTCGATATAACCACCCAGCCAAACGCCCAGGTAAAAGCGGTCTTCAATGGAAAAGTGAGCAAAATCATGTCATTCCCCAACCTGAATAATGTCGTTATTGTGAGGCACGGGGAATACCTTACTGTTTACTCAAACCTGGAAATAGTCAGCGTAAAAGAAGGCCAGGAAGTCACAACCCGCCAGGCTATAGGGAAGGTGCAAACGAATGTTGATGAACAAAAGACCGAATTGCATTTTGAGATCTGGAAAGGAAAAATAATCCAGAACCCTGAAAGCTGGCTTGCCGGCCGATAAGCCTGACACGAAATGAACCATATCGGAGAATTCGCCGCCCTGCTTACTGCTTTTTTCTGGACTGTTACTGCAATCACCTTCGAGGCAGCCAGCCGGAAAATAGGTTCGATGGTAGTGAATATACTGAGGCTGATCATAGGGTTTATTTTTCTAAGCATTTTTGCTTTTTTTTACCGCGGATATCTCTTTCCCGTCGACGCCGGCTGGCAAAACTGGCTCTGGCTTTCACTGTCAGGTCTCATAGGGTTTACCTTCGGCGATTTATGCCTGTTCCAGTCGTTCGTGCTGATCGGAGCAAGGGTCTCAATGCTAATCATGGCCCTCGCTCCGCCTATGACTGCCTTGCTTGCATGGATGGTCCTTGGCGAAAAACTCAGCCTCCTGAGCTGTATCGGGATGGTGGTGACTCTGAGCGGCATTGCGCTGGTGGTCCTGCGAAAAAAAGGAGAAAACGACAAAAACGGGCTGATGAATATTCTGAAATTTTCATACCCGTTCTGGGGTTTGTTACTGGCTTTCGGAGGAGCCGTCGGGCAGTCTGTTGGCCTGGTGCTGAGCAAGGTGGGGATGCAGGGATATGACACCTTCGCTTCCACCCAGATCAGGGTGATGGCAGGAACTGCCGGTTTCGCCCTGATCTATTCATTTATGGGCAAATGGAAAGACGTGCTGAGGGGAGCCGCAAGGGCAAAACCAATGGCCATCTTATCTCTTGGCGCATTCTTCGGCCCCTTTTTGGGGGTTTCATTTTCACTGATTGCTGTTAAATACGCCGATGCCGGGATCGCATCAACGATCATGGCCATAGTCCCGGTACTTATTATTCCTGCCTCCATGATATTATATAAAGAAAAAATCAGTTTAAAAGAAATCATCGGAGCCATACTCGCCGTTGGGGGAGTTGCAATTTTCTTCCTATAATTGCCTTCAAAATGAAAAAAACCATCATTACCGACGACTACAATCCGGGCTTCAGGTTATATCTTGGGAGTTTCATTATTTTTCTCTCCTTTTTCATGGTTCCGACGGGACTTTTTATAACCCATCATATGCATCATAATGCAGTGAAAGCCCTTATACTGGGCTTTTTCTGGGTTAACGGCCCTTTGTGGAAGATCTTGGGAATTGCTGTAATGGGAAAGGTGTCCTATTATTACTTAATAGAACACCTTAAAATCCATTACAAGCGGATCATTGTACCCAGACCGGTAGGTAAAACAAGATATTATATAGGCTTGTTCATGTTTACCCTGCCTTTTGTCCCATCGTATGTGATGGCCTATGCCCCTCACCTTCTGCCTGAACTGGCATCGTGGAGGGTTTATGTCAACATCTTTTTTGACCTGGTATTCCTTACCAGCTTGTTTGTCCTCGGAGGCGACTTCTGGGACAAATTAAGGGCCTTATTCAATTACAGAGCCAGGGCAAATTTTCCTGACGAAACACCCTCTGAGGAAGATACGACGCAATCATAAGTTCAGCCTCAGGTTAACAAAAAATTCCCTTCCGGGAGCAGGCTGGTATGAATTGTAATCGACCCCGTTGTTGGGTTCGGTAAAACCAAAATACCGGGTGTCGAAAACATTCTTTACATACAGTCCAAGGTCACCTCTCAGCCATCCGAGTTTCCATTTATAATGCAGGTCAACATTCCAGGTATTATATCCGCTTACCCATGAGCTTCTTACGCTTCCCGGCTGATAATAGGTCTGCCCGATAGTGTAGTTGTTATAAATGGAGTCATCAACCTGTATGCAGAATTTCGACTGCCACTGGCAGGCGATGCCGGCGCTGAAATTTTTAAGAAAACTATAGGTGATCTCACCATAAAGCATGTCCCTCGGGCTGTTCGGCATCCAATGAGTCCATTGTACCTTCGCGGTGTCGGGTGAATTATAAGTGAAATTGGAATATGTATAAGCAGCATCAATGATCAGGTTTTTAACAGGGGAATACGAAACAAAGGTCTCGATGCCCCATTTGGTGCTCTTTCCCATGTTCCCGTAAAAGGCAGTGTTATTTCCTCTCGAGGCAACACTGTAACGGTAAAATTCATTGTTCGACCAGATATCAAAGAAAGTAACATCATAATGGAACACTTTCCCGATATCACCTCTTATCCCAAGGTCAATTCCCTGTGAAGTTGAAGGTTTGATCAGGTTGTTGAAACCACCGTAGGCCTGGGGGTTGTTATACAACTCATCATTCGAAGGAGTGAGGAAGCCGGTACCAAAACTTGCAAACACATTGAAAGGCCTGATAATATCATAAGCAAGGCCGATTCGGTAGGTCGGTTTATCGTAGGTTTTGCTGCCATTGGGATTTAACGAATCAGGAACAGGAATGTTGCTCTGCAGGCTGCTGTAAACGTTATCATAACGCAGGTTTACAAGGGCATGCAGTTTCGGACTGATATCCAGCTTATCGATCAGGAATACACCCATGCTTCTCTGCCTGATGATCTGGTTGATCAGGATCTGGTCAAGGTCGAAACAATCACGGCTCCAGTGTGAATCGACCCTGTTCGAATCCCTCTGGTATTCCCCGGGAACGGCAAACATATGCTCGGTAATGGTCTGGGTCTGGTAATCTCCCCCTATGCTGAGCAGGTTCTTAACAGTGTGCTTTCCAAGGTGAAGATTATACTGGGCCGAAGCGCCCATATTGACATAGGGTTTGTAATCGTCACCGTTATTGGAGGTTTCTCTGTAATTATTCATCCGGGCAAAAATTTTCGCGGTTATATCCTGGTTTTTGCAGAGATCAAATTTTCCAATAAGTGCGCCGGTAAGGCGTTTGGTCTCATGGAATTCATTATAGGGAATAGCATCAGTATTGGCAGCTTTCGGTCCGAAAGTCTCGTAACGGTAAAGGTTGATCCCTTCGGGATTCTGATTGAAATAATTGGTATAGCTCAGTAACTGGGTGATCTGGATCTTCTCTGAAGGTTTCCAATTGATCTTTTCACTGAAATTGTCACCCATGAATGCCTGGTGGTCACGATAACCATTCCCCTGCATATGGGAATACGAAACCCTGTAGTTGATCTTGTCCTGGGTGCCGTCAACCTGTCCCAGTATCTTCCAGAAACCATTCGAACCTGCTGAACCCATCAGCGTGGCATTTACTGGTTTATCACCCCCGTTATCGGTTATGATATTGACCACGCCGCCGGTAGCGTTTGCTCCGTATAAAGAAGCAGCCAGGCCTCTTACAACCTCAACGTTCTTCACGACACTCCAGTCAACATCATAAAGGTCGGGGCAATATCCGCCCGGATCATTCACAGGGATGCCGTCGATAAGTACCTGTATCCCCCTGAAACCGCTTTCGGTGAGGATACCCTGGCCGCGGATATACAGATGAACCCTTGAGCCGTCGGTGCCGTTTTCCACCTTAAGGCCGGGAACCAGGCGCAGGGCTTCATCGGCTGAGATTGTTTTACTGAATTCCTGTAACTGGGCTTTGTTTACAACCGAGATGGGAGCCGGAAGTTCTTTCAACGGGGTCACAGTGCGCATGGCGCTGATCACCACTTCGTCGAGTTTAACCGTATCGCGGGTAAACAATACTTTACCGCCCGGGCTTGCATTTTTCTGGCTCATCCCCTCAAATGCCAAAGCAAACAGCAGGAACAAGCTGATACATAGTCTTGTTTTCATGATAAATTTTTATTATTACATTGAATACCTGATTATTAATAAACTATTCCGGCAGGAATAAACCCGGCTGCTTTGCAGGAGTGCGCAACAGAATGAAGGTTAAGGTAAACTTAGCCGGAAAAGACTGAAAAATCAGGCAATTCGGGGGGAGGAGAGAACGGAATTTCAGCTCTTGCGGTGAACCCCTCACTGAGCAGGGGATATATTATTTTTTTTGTTTCCTGCGGATGAGTACGCGGGTAGGTAACAGGCAAAGCTATCGTTACCAGATGCTGCAAAAGATTCACGGCTTTTTTATCCTGATGCATATTGTTCATGCCTGCAATCAGCGCTTCTTCCTTGCTGTCGTGGATGCAGTAAAATGTAATGATTCTGCCTCTGGGAACCTCTTTCACAACATCATAAAGATTTCCCCGGTAAACGACCTCTTGTTTGTCAATACGGCGGAAAGCCGCATCTTCAGCAGGATTGTAAACAGAAAATACCGAAAGTTCATGATTAAAACAACCATGTTTGATCAAACTTGTGAATTCACGGCGGATCAGGTAACGGTTAAACTCATATACAATATAATAACCGGCCGAGTTGAACAGCATTGCAAACAAAACAATTACCGGCAGTATCTTTTTCATTACCTGCTGATCAGTAGTTTTCTGGAAATCATTTCATCCTTTCTCTTAATGTTCATTATGAACATTCCTGGAGAAAGGCCCGCAAAGTTAAACGATTTTATCAACCTGCCCGAAACCCTGATATCCCTTTCTTCAAAAACCAGCTTTTGCTGAAAGTCTTCAATGGAAATTCCGATAATTTCCTTCAGGGGTGTAAAGATATCGAGGGTAAACTGCCCGGAAGACGGGTTGGGGTAAAGGTTTACAGAGAATCTTCCTTTAACCTCTGTAATCAGAAGACAATCTTTAAACGTAAGCCAGACCGAATCAGTTTTAAAGCATCCTGCAGTATTCCGGGTTTTAAGGCGGAAGATTTTTGTGCCAATGCCACCTGCAATACTGGTATCAATGATCACCGACGATGTGGTCAGTTCACCGGGCGTCCACAGGTAGGAATGAACATTCGTGGTGTCGGCCGTAAGACTGATGGTTTGCCATTCACAGACGGTATCTTTCGGAAAAACGCTGATCTCTGCAACAGGCAGACTGGCAATAGTAAGTCTCATCGTTTTTATATTTCGCCCATACCTGCTGAAAGCAGTAAGTCTCAGGTCGGCCCGGCCCCGGATTATGTCGTTGCTTCCGGGATTGTAAACAGGTTCTGCTATCACAGGATTCGTGAAACTGCCGTCGCCGTATGTGAACCACCTTAATGAATCGTATTGATTTACCGTGGCCTGCAGTGTACAGGTATTCCCGGCACAGATAGTATCCTCAGGTTTGATCGTGATCCACGGAACAACGGGAGCAGGGAAAATGATGAAATCAAGTCCCGCCTGATCCGATCCTCCGCTGGCAAACACATCTTTCTGATAAATCCATTTATAAATATGCGTTCCGGCGGTAACAGGGAACGAAACCCTGGCCCAGGGATTCTCGCCCGACCACTGCCCCTGCAGGGTATTGTCAATGAAAAAATTAAGGAAATCATAATCCTGTTCTGATGAGGTTTTAAAGTAAAAACTTATGCTGTCGTCGGAGGCTGATGTATAGGTAACGTAAACCCATGAACTTTGCTGGTCGCTTACATTGCCCGACACAGCAGAGAATGATCCTTCAAAGGGGTTTACACCAGTGATGGTCCAGGCTTTGTTACCTCCGTTTGTCCAGGGAAATTTAGTGAATGAATCGGTTTCCCAGTCTTCCGCAACCATTCCGATGATTTGACGAAATTCCTTATACCGTATATACTTATCACTGCCTGCCCTGCAAAACAGGTCGGCCCCCGCGGAAGTGGGGGCTGAATCGCTTACCGATACTGTGTAGTGCAGGTTCACTGAGCGGGAAGGTTCTATGGTATCCGTAAAAACAACATCATTGAGAAGGTTCAGGAACTGTGAATCCGTATTGATCCTGCAGGATGTTCCCGGGCAGGCGTAACTGCCCGTATTGCTGATTGTTATCACAACATCATCTGTTTCACCCGGGTCGAACCTGCCGTTATTATTTCCGGCTGATGCATCATCGATGACCAGGTTGCCTATCGTCATCCCCGGTGCATGTGAATCCAGGGCAAAATGGCTGTTCCAGGTAGTGTCGGCATTGCTTACCTGCACATCGAACCTTACTTTGATATTGTCGGGGATTGTATCGGAGACCTTAAAGGCAAAGCCGTCCGGAATGGTTTCTGTTCCACCGGCGACAACAGGGGAACAAGGTTCCAGTGAATCGGTCATCGTGATGTATGGCGATGGCGAAGTGACTTTAACCACCAGCCCGTTTGCAGCGAGGTCGCCGGTGTTTTTCATGCCCAGGCTCAGATGCAGTGAATCCCCGTATTTCAGAACCGCCGGACCGCCTTTGGCAATGGAAGAAAGTTCGTTTGAATAATACATAACCCAGGCTTGTCCGGGAGCAGGTCCCAGGTCGAAGGGCGAAGTCCAGGTCATGGTCTGCCCCCCGGGCAGGCGATTATCGGTCCATACAGGATACACTTTCATATTCAGTGACTGTATGCCGATATAATCGCCAAAGTAATTCATAGCGAGCCCCGGGATGGGAACGGGGGTGAACGAAACATCGCTGACCCTGAAATCGGTAAAGCTGTTTCCCCCGTCGTATGAATAGGAGACCCAGGTCTCAGCCCTGGTAGCCGGTACATTCCTGTCATCATAGTAGATCACGCAGATCCCCCCGGTCACGGCATCGACTGTGATCCATGGAAAATAATGTTCCTTGCCCAGGCCGGGCGCGTCCTGGTTTATTTTCACAGGTGCAGACCATGTATCTCCTTTATCCGCAGACCTGATCATATAAATATTAATGTCGTCACCTGTATTGATCCCGGGTGACCCTACATTGGCCCAAACCAGGTATATGGTTCCGCGGTTGGGGCCATTGCTCTGGTCAACTGCCATCGAAGGAAAGGAGTTCACACGCATCGCTTTTGCAGTCATGCTGTTACGTATGCCTTTGATGTTCGAAATGATACGGTGTGAGGCTTGCCATATACCGCCGCCGTTGAACGAAACAGTAAACCCGATTGCAGTTTCATCGCCGGGCCAGGTATCATAGATGCTCCAGGCCAGGTACACCTGGCCTTCAGGCCCCGTGGCAATATTAACGCCATGATTAAACTTCCCGGCATTCACTTCGCGGCTTACAGCATATGCCGACGACCAGTGAAGCCCGCCGTCGTTGCTGGCTGAAACCTGCACCTGGTTTGTGTCGGCTGATCCACTTATAAAATTGGTCCATGCAATATATACATTACCCCCGAAAGGACTAACAGTTGAGTTATCGACCCACAGATGGTTCTTATCGAGGAGTCCATAAACATTAACAGGGCCCGGCGCAACCTGGACTTCATGCCATGTATTTCCATGGTCGGAGCTGCAGGCAACACTTTGACCGTATGTATTATTGATCTTGCCGACATACCATCTCCCGTCCCTGCTGATGGCGGTCGCGGGATCACCGCTGTTCGCCTTTCCTGCACCCTCGAAGGAGCCGCCCCAGCTTAGTCCGTTATCCGAAGAACTATAGGAGTCGGCACCGAAAGCATTCTGTACAGAACCCTGGTCCCAGTCTGTGGAATTATTCGAATTCAATACATTATTTTCATCCCCTGGGTCGATGAACACTGAATTTTCGCTTTGGGTCAGCCCGGTGTTACCTGTGACCGGCACATCAGGCGAATCCAGGGGAGCCAGGCCGACGGTACGGATGCAGGATGAACCGGGTTTTGGAGCTACCCAGGGTAAGAGCTTCTGAGGTTTTACATAACCCAGGCGTACCATTTCTTTCCAGTAGCCGATATTGTCGGCATAAGGGATTACTCTCCCTTTTCCTGCAGCCGTGATTTCGGGTAAGCCCGACAGCCTCTGGGCCTTAGAAAACAAACAACAAATCAGCAGGGCCGGGATGATCAAGTATAATCTCTTCATCGTACTGAAGCTCAATGAATACAAAGGTACTGAACAATTTTGCGCAGGATTGTGTATCTTTGAAAAAAGAATATATGTTTCTCGAAATATTCATCTTATTCATTCTCTTTCTCATCAACGGACTGTTTGTCATGACTGAGATTGCCCTGGTTTCGTCACGAAAGACCAGGCTCGAAATGGATGCAAATTCGGGTCACAAAGGTGCACGGATTGCTTTAGAACAGCTGAACAACCCTTCCCGCATACTATCCACTTTCCAGATAGTCATCACACTGATAGGCATTCTTACCGGGGTGTTCAGCGGAGCCGAAATATCCGAAGGGATGGCCTCATTGCTGGTATCTGCAGGTATTTCACTTTCCGTTTCAAAGACCCTTGCCCTTACCATTGTGGTCATACTGGTCACACTCATATCAATGCTCATAGGCGAGCTTGTTCCCAAACGCATTGGCCTGATCAATCCCGAAGGCATATCGAAAGTAATGGTCGCCCCCATTGTCGGAATCTCTTATGTACTCAAGCCTGTTACCTGGCTGCTGACCAGGTTAAGCGACCTGATCATAGCTTTTTTTGGGATAAAGACATCCGCAGACTCAAAAGTAACGGAAGAAGAAATACGGGCCATGGTGCAGGAAGGGGCTGAGGATGGTGAAGTACAGGAAATAGAACAGGATATTGTTGAACGGGTGTTTCACCTGGGTGACCAGAAAATCGCTTCTCTCATGACTCATTACTCCGATATCCTCTGGCTTGATGCTAATGAAAGCCTGGCAGAGATTTGGAAGAAAATGAGGGAAGAGGTACATTCGGTTTACCCTGTTTGCGAGGATGACCTTGATAATGTTCTTGGGGTGGTTTATATCAAAGATTTGTTTTTACATTCGAAGCCGGATGCGGATCTCAATCTGAAAGACTATATCAAGCCCGCGCAGCTTGTGCTGGAGACGCTCACAGCATACGAGTCGCTCGAGCTGTTCAAGGAAAACAAGATACATTACGGCCTGGTGGTTGACGAATACGGCTCCATCGTAGGGATGGTAACCCTGAATGATATTCTGGAAGCCCTTGTGGGCGACTTCAACGAACCCGACCCTGATGAGCCTCAGATCAACCGCAGGGATGACGGAAGCTGGCTGGCCGACGGACAGATGTCGTTCTACGAATTTGCCTATGAATTCAACCTGCAGGGTTTCGATAAATCGAGGATTAAGTTCAACACCCTGGCAGGCCTTGCTATCAGCATACTCAAACGAATCCCTAAGCCAGGCGAAAAGTTCAGTTTTATGGGCTATGAATTTGAAATTGTCGACCTCGACGGCAACCGCATCGATAAGTTCATTATTAAAAAAATAAAGGAATAAAAAAACCGGCTTTTCAGGGCCGGGTCTTTTTCAGATCCGCAGATCATTATTTCCGGATGACAAGCTTCCTGATAAAGGAGCCTGCCTCGCTTTCTATCCTGATGTAGTAGATGCCTTCAGGTTGTTGGCTAAAGTCTATGATCCTGTTTAGCCTACCGCTGATTTTCAGGTTTTTTTCAGAGAACACGGAAGTCCCCAGTGAGTTGAACACATTGATTGTTATTTGCACAGGCGAGCGGGAAATGAAACCGATAGTGAATTTTCCGCTTGCCGGGCTTGGGTAAACTTCGAATCCCGGGTTGTTGATGCCGCTATTATTAATATTGGAGTCGGCAGAAAGAGGTAGTGAAGTCACTGTGATATACGAACTGTAGCGTATATAATTTTGTTTTGTAGCTACTACCATGATCCGGGTACCAACCGGGAATTGAGGGATGGTGACAGCCACCGGGCCAAATGCGCTCCCGTAAGCAGTGGCAATGATCTCATTGTTCACGGTGAGGGCGATAAATGCACTGTCATTAGCGGTGATCCTGACAGTTGCAGCTCCGCTGTCAATGGTTGCTGGATGGCTTACTGTAAGATTAACGGGAACGGTATCGGCCAACTGCAGGAAAGCATCGCCATGCATATGGAATAAACGGTAAGTGATCTGCTTTTCCCCAGTCAGATAAGGCCAGTCGGACTGTTTCAGGAAGTATTTGCCGGCTGCATTTCCGAATGCAGGGAGAATACCCCTTGAAGACGGAAGTGACCCATAAGCCGGCATGAACCGTGGCCACAAATTGTCGAAAACCCCCCAGAGAAAAGTATCGTTCACAAATGAAAAAGATGTTTCAGTCGGGCAAATCAGGCCCAGGGCGCCCGCATCGTGACCATTGGCAGTGAGGCGCTCAAAAACTTCCTGGAAACATTCTGCAGGGCAACCCAGGGGGTTATGGAAAGCGCCGGTCTCGCAGTTGATGGAGAATACAAAAGGTAAAAGTGTATTCGTGAGCTGGCTGATGTCGGAGATGGAATAAGATGGTTCCCCCCAAAGGGTGTAAGTCCCGTGATCCCTGTGAAGAACCACAAACGCACCACTGTTGATGGCGGCATTGATTTTTGTGGCAGTTCCTCCTGTGAATCCTCCCAGTTCGCCGGGTGTACCTGGAATGTAATTCAGCCCGGAAGGACCGAAATAATCGACCAATGTACTTGTGCTCGGGGCAGTTGACCAGGGGCCGCTTAAGTAATTATCGGCCGGCGAAAAAAGGTCGTTAATCCTTTCAACATGCTTTCCCAGGACGTTCTTCCAAAACCCTCCGACCAGTTCGGAACAAAGCTGGAACCAGCGGTCATCCTCCCATCCAAGGGCAGTGACGGGATGCATGTAATAAGCTGTATCAAGGGGTCGGTTCCTTTCAAAATTCATGATCCGGCCGACCATCGTATGCAACTGTGAAGAGTCATTTGCAGCAATCCGTGCAAAGACGACATCAGGCATGTCGTCCCCATCCACATCGGCAAAGTAATTGTCGGAGGCGAAATCGGGATAGCCGGCATCATGGGAAAAAAGATGTGAGGTGATGTTTTTATTCGCGTCGGTACCGTAGTCGCCAAGCAAAAGGCAGGCTGCCGGTTTAATGGTCCAGTTATTATACGCATTCAAGATGAAAGATTTAATTGCGTATTGGGTGTTCCCGCCAATATCGGCAAGCGAAAAAACCCTTGTAAGTATACCCTGCTGGTTACGCCAGTTTTTCAGTGTATCGGCCCAACGGAGAAAGTCAGGGCCGTTCGGGCTGATGATAATATATTCACATTCATTGCCGGCTGCTGACTTGCAGTTCCTGAGGTTTTGCATGCGTTCGGGGTAATTAACCACAGGAAGCGAGGAGAAATTCATGATATTATCGGCCATGATCGGATCCCAGTATGGACTTCGGAAAGCTTCATCGCCAAAGCCGCCTGTACCACCCTCGAAAGTCAGGTTGATCTTAATATTCTTATATACTTTCAGCTCCTTTGTAACCGGGTTGTACTGAAACGGAGTGATGCCAAGCATAACCACGTCGGTGCCGCGGATCTGGTCTACGCCTGAGATCTGAAACGGATTTGCAGGATAAAAAGCATTCAGGCTGTACACTGCCTCATCTTTCCTGTAAACAATGTCTTTCTGAGTGTCGAGAGGGAGCTCAGGAGCCCAGGCAAGGTCAATCCCCTGTATCGTTTCCACGTCGTAATCAACAATTTCAAGATGCGGAGTGGCCCCCTTGGGGATTGCAATATAACGCCCGGTTCCGGGAAGGTCAGGTTTACCTGCATTATTTGAAAGGAAGTTTCCCGGCAGGTTGACCTTCAACAGGTTTTGCCGGTTTATCAAGACAGGTTCAATGGAGAAATTCCGGATTGAATAAACCAGCTTAACAACATCCGGCGTCGAGAGCGTGAGATTAAAACCCTGGCTCCAGCTGCTGCTGTATGAATAATTCTTTGCATCCGCAGAGAATGCAAAGAACATGGAAGCAACCAGTACCAATAAACCTCTTTTCAATTTAAAATGATTTACCGGATTATAAGTTTTGTCACAGAATTATAATTAATGCCTTTAACTTCAAGAGAATAAACCCCTGATGGTAAAGCAGGCAGGTTTAATGTAACGGATTGCGGGTCCGACAGGTTCATGTTCTCCCATGTCCTGACAACCTGCCCAAAGGTGTTAACTAAACAAATCACCACCTTTGATGTGAGGGTGGAACCGGTTTTCAGTGTTACTTTGCCGGAGCATGGGTTAGGATATACATCTATACTTGCATCCTTCTGTTTCTCCCGGATCCCTACCGGGATATTCTCGGTAAACACCCAAAGGGCGGGATCTCCGAGAAGGTTACAATCATAATGGCACCAGCGCTGTGCACCAGGCTCAAATTCATTCGGGATGGTCACCCAGGGAGCCGTTTTAACTTTTGACATGAGATGAGCAGTTCCAAGTTCATGAACCTGGTCAGCAACGGTATCGTTGTACAGGGCGCTGACGAACTCCCTGTTGAGGTGGGCCGAAGGCCCTTCGGTAGTACCCTGGTCAAACCAGCCGTACCTTGAATTAAAGATCCCCCCTGCAAGAAAATTCTCAATCAGCACCATTCTCTCGGCAATACAGTCGTTGGCATCGAAGGCGCCGCAGTCGCATCCATGGGTATACATCAGGGTGTAATTATGGGTGACGCCGTTCAGTGCATAGAAATTCGCATTGGTGATATCATCCAGGTTGAGCCTCATAACATAAACCTGGTTGGCATGACCTGCATGATAAATAAATGAGGGCCCGTTGTTTATTCTGCTTAAAAGTGCGTTCAATTTCCAGGTATAACCAACAGGACCATTGGGGCTGATAAGGGTATCGTAAAGTCTGTCGATGGTATTTAATGAAGATGGAATGCCGTGGGTGAAATAGCCATTGTCGGTATGATCATTTATCAGGAGTTCCAGATAATCCTGGCCCATAGTCCATCGCGGTGTGGACGAATCCATAAATTCACCTGCGATGAGAGGTTGAGCCTGTTCGTTGGATTTCTGGTGGGTGCGGTACCATATCGTTTTATGGATGATGTTGGCTTGCTCCTGGACTGTACCAAACGGGAGCCTTCCTACAGATACTTCAGGAAGCAGATCAGCAGAATCTGCCACTTCTCCATAGATCCCGTTGGCGTTTGCGTCGTAATTCCCATCCATCCCCGAATAATACAGGTCAGCAGGAATATTTGAATCAGAATAACCCCCGCCAGAGATCACATAACAGTAAAAACCCCGGAAAGGAACAATTGAAACATCACCCCCAAGCAAGACATACTCAACGCCGTTCTGCTGGTATTCCCTCTGGATCAGGTTACGGATTTTATCCTTCTCATCAAGGCCGGTGATGGTAGCGTAGATGTCTTCCACGGTGTAGATTTGCGAACTGATCCCAAGAGAATCATACATGGCAGTAAGCTGCGCAAAGCCTGATGAGAAAGCCTGGCTGGTGATAATGAGGATCTGGTACCCGGAAGCACTGCTCTGTTTCTGAGGGTATTGATCAATCAGTTCAGGGTTCTGGGCAAACTGCCTGACCCGGTTAATGACTTTTCCGGAGGGTGAAAGATTTTTCAGAGCTTCTTCAGATCTGGCTGATTTTTCAGTTGTTATTGTAATTGTGACATCGGAATAATATCCGGCTTTCTGAAGTGAAGGATAATAAACCATCGGGGTAAAAGTACAGAGGGCAAATGCATATCCGTTAAGATATGAAGTATTGAGGTTTCCAGTCGCCACAAGCGGATATGGTGATGAAGAACAATAGACTGCCTCATTTTTAAGAAATTTCCCGTTGTCACCTTTTGATATCGGGCTGATGTCCTGCTGCGGCTGGATCATGAAGTTCCCCTGGATCTCTGTGAATCCCGAGCCCTGCATATGAATTTCCCTGGCCGATTCACCGGCCGGTAACATAAGCGCTACTGCTTTCCATGGCATCATGGGGTCACCTGCGTTGCCCGACAATAATGTGTTGTCAAACGAAAGAGTCTGGAAGTTCCCGTTGCTCTTTATTGTTACTTTGCCGAAGTGGTAAGTTTTGGTAACTATTCCTGCGAATAAAGAAAAGTTCAGGAGAGATAATACCACAAAAAGAATAAATTTTTTCATCTGTCAATATTTAGTTTTTTACAAGCGGTCACATGAAATACCCATATTGTCATTCACTTTTTGTATTACCGCAGCTGGTATGGGTATTTCATAACAGGAATTAAGCAACATTACATTACAGACAGCAAAGTTAAAGAAAAGTTGCCGGGTTTGCAGGATTATAACCTGGAAAGCGCATAGGCATAAGCGCCGAGGGAAACTGCTGCGGAAGTTCCGAGCCTTGAAATTCCCACGCCGATTTTCTTTCCCGGGTCATACTGAACCGTGGTTTCTGAGAAAGGAACCTGGATCCTGCCTGATCCTGAGATCAGAAATTTTTTCAGCTCCTCCTGGTCCTCGAGGTTATAGACTTCGGTTTCAAGGCGTGGCAGTGGATGTCCGCTCATCGTGGCAAAAGGCAAATTCATTTCCTCGACCAGCTTCGGAAGAAATAAGGGATAAGCCCCTGATAAGCCGCCGCCGATTACCACCAGACCGTCGATCAGTGTGACAGCATTGGCAATAGTGTCGGCCGCATCAACAGCAAACGCTCTGAAGGCCTTGATGGCAGCTTCCTTATTGCCTGGTTTCTGCCCCATTCCAATTGCGAAGATTTCCTTGGGCTCCGGTACGGAGCCTGTATTCAGCCCGCTCAGGCTGGCATATTCGCGTTTCAGCCCCCTGATACTTACACTTTCTTCCGCATCCCAGCTTTTATAAGTACGGTTTCGTGAACGGTTGATCTCACCTCCCGCGGAATTATCACCGAATAGCAGGCCATGACGGCTTACAATCCCGCCTCCGAAACCTGTCCCGAAAGTAACTCCAAGCAGGTTCCTGTATTCTTTTGAATTACCCGAAGCACGGAGCTTTGCATTGGTTTGGGGAAGCAGCCCAAACATAGCTTCGCCGTATGTAAACAGATCTCCGTCGTTGAGGATGAAAACCGGCATGCCGAACTGTTCCTGCAGCATGGGCCCGAGGGCAACACCCCCGCGGAAAAACGGAAGATTCTGAAGTTCGCCAATGATACCATTTTCATAATCGGCCGGACCGGGAAATGCAAAACAGATAGCCGAAGCCTTGTCATGAAGATTGCTTTGAACGAGCTGGAATCCCTTAATTATGGATTTCAGTATCTCTTCCAGTGAATTGGCCTTCGCCGGAAGTGTGATGGGTTCAACAATCTCTTTAACGGATTGTACAGCAGAGAAAACCAGGTTAGTCCCCCCGGCATCCAGGGTCATTACGATTCGCTTGTCGGTAGTATAATTCATATGTTATGTGTTTGTTCTAATGAAAAGCGAGAAGCGAGAAGCGAAAGGCGAAATTATTATTTCATCGGAATAAAGGACCTTTTACTGGATTTAAACCATTTTTTTGTTTCGCTATTTCGCATTTCGCTTTTGTCTTCAATTTCGCTTTTCGCTTCTCGCCTTTCGCCTTTATTAATGCGCTAAAAGCCAGTTCTCCCCTGTATTCATATCAATTTCCACAGGTACATCGAGATGCATCGCATTCTTCATCCCGTCTTCAACTATTCTTTTAACGTCTTCAATTTCAGATTGATGCACATCAAAAACAAGTTCGTCATGAACCTGCAGTATCATCCTCGACCTGAGTTTCAGCTCTTCAAACTTATTAAAAATCCTGATCATGGCAATTTTTATCATATCGGCTGCCGTCCCCTGAATCGGTGCATTAATCGCATTTCGCTCGGCAAACCCGCGGACATTTGCATTGTTTGAATGTATATCCCTAAGATACCGCCGGCGTTTCATCAGAGTCTCAACATAGCCGTTAGCCCGGGCAAAGGCAATGGTTTTATCCATATATTCCCTGATCCCGGGATATTGTTCGAAGTACTGCTTTATTACGTCGGAAGCTTCCTTTCGCGACATCCCCGATCTTTCCGAAAGACCGAAAGAAGAAATACCGTAAATAATGCCGAAGTTGACCATTTTGGCGTTCCGCCTCATATCCTTGCTTACTTCCGAAGGTTTAATATTGTATATTTTTGCAGCTGTCGCCTGGTGAATATCTTCCCCGTTTTTAAAGGCCGTGATCATGTTTTTATCCCCGCTCATTGAAGCGATGATCCTAAGCTCGATCTGGGAGTAGTCGGCCGAAAGGAGAGTATAATTCTCACTTCGCGCGACAAACGCCTTGCGGATTTCACGGCCTTTTTCAGTGCGGATGGGGATATTCTGCAGGTTAGGATTGTTGGAGCTGAGCCTGCCGGTAGCTGCAACAGCCTGGTTATAAGAGGTGTGCAGCCGGTTGTCACGTGAGCTGATCAAGCCCGGAAGAACATCCACATAGGTCGATTTAAGCTTTGTCAACGACCGGTACTCAAGGATTTTTGTGATGATAGGGTGCTTCGCCTCAAGTTTGGTCAGCACATCCTCGGAAGTGGAATACTGTTTGGTCTTCGTCTGTTTGGGTTTTTCAACAATCTTCAGCCTGTCGTAAAGTATCTCGCCAAGCTGTTTCGGGGAAGAAATGTTAAATGTTGTTCCTGCAAGTTTGAAGACCTCCTCTTGTATGATGAGTACTTCTTTTTCAAGTTCCCCGGAATACTCATTGAGTACCGGGGCATCAATCCTTACACCTTCCTTTTCCATCGAAGCCAGAACAGGAATCAGCGGTATCTCGATCTCGTCGAACAGCTTGCGGGTATCGCTTTCAGCCAACATGGGCTCAAATACAGTTTTCAGCTGAAGCGTCACATCTGCATCCTCGGCAGCATATTCCTTGATGGTTTCAGTATCGACCGTACGCATGCTGAGCTGACCCGATCCTTTTTTCCCGATCAGGCTCTCAATTGACACCGGCTTGTATTTGAGGTAGATCTCCGAGAGATAATCCATATTATGCCTCATGTCGGGCTGGATGAGGTAATGCGCCAGCATGGTGTCAAACATGGGAGTTTTCACATGAATATCGTACCATTTCAGAACCGCGATATCAAATTTGATGTTCTGACCTACTTTTTCGATCCGGTCATCCTCGAGAACCGGCCTGAACTCCTGCAATATCAGTTCCGTCTCGTGATAATTCTCAGGCAATGGGATATAATATGCCTCATGAGGTTTAATTGAAAACGATATTCCCACAAGTTCCGAATTGTTGGGATCAAGCCCGGTCGTTTCCGTGTCGAAGCAGAATGTTTTTTCTTTTTTAAGACTGCGGATGATGTCCTTCCTTGCTTCCGGTGTGTTGACCAGAATGTATGTATGGGGGGTATCTGAGATTGTGGCGAGGGCTCCTTCAAGAGGCGAAAAGTGAGAAGCGAAAGGCGAAATTGCAACAGGTTTAGTTTCATTGTTTTCCGCCGGCACCTCAAGAGTCGAGAAAAGATCCGGCCCGTTATTTTCGCTTTTCGTTTTTGGCTTTTGGCTTTTATCTTCAATTTCGCTTTTCGTTTTTGGCTTTTCGCTTTTATCTTCAATTTCGCTTTTCGCTTTTGGCTTTTCGCTTTTCAAAGAGTCTGCCCATTTGAAAACACGATCGCCTAATGCCCTGAACTCCAGCTCCTCAAACAGGCGTTTAAGGCGGGGCACATCGGGCGGATCCATGATCAGTTTAGCTGGCTCGAAGGCAATAGGCACATCAAGAATAATCGTAGCCAGTTGTTTCGACATCAGTGCCTGGTCTTTGAACTCTATGACCTTTTGGCGGAGTTTTTCATTAGCTACTTTCTCGGGATGTTCCACCAGGTTCTCAACCGATCCGAATTCAGCTAAAAGCTTACGGGCCGTGACTTCTCCCACGCCGGGAATACCCGGGATATTATCCGAGGCATCGCCCCATAAACCAAGTATATCGATTACCTGCAGGGGATTGCTGATCCCGAATTTCTCACACACCTCCTTCACACCCATGATCTCCACATCCCCTCCGAATTTTCCGGGCTTGTACATCAGTGTGGTGGCGCTTACAAGTTGTCCGAAGTCTTTATCCGAAGTCATCATGTAAGTTGTCCAGCCGGCAGATTCAGCCTGCTTGGCAAGGGTCCCTATCACGTCATCCGCCTCAAAGCCATCCACAAACAAAACAGGAATATTAAAGCCGTGAAGAAGCTCGTGAATATAGGGAAGAGATGAAATAATATCTTCCGGAGTCTCTTCGCGGTGAGCTTTATAAAACTCATAACCCTCATGCCTTACGGTAGGGGCAATAGTATCGAATGCGACTCCTATATGAGTGGGCCTTTCTTTTCTTAAAACATCAAAGAGGGTATTGGCAAATCCAAAAACAGCCGAAGTGTTGACACCTTTTGAATTCACCCGGGGATTGTTTTTGAATGCATAATACGCCCTGTAGATAAGGGCCATTGCATCCAGAAGGAACAGTTTATTTTCTGACAAAATATGATTTTCGGCAAAGATAAAAGGAATTAATCATAAAATATTTCCCAACAAAACCTTGTTTATATTTTCTTTTGGCTGATGTCGGATCACCATATTTAAACGTATACTTTTATGCAAATCAAAACATCTTCCATGATAAAAAAGAAATCAGCAGATAAGAAGATCTTCGTGTTGGATACCTCAGTTATCCTTTATAACCATGACGCGATCAATAGTTTTGAAGATAATGATGTAGCCATACCCATTACAGTGCTCGAGGAACTGGATGCCTTCAAGAAAGGCAATGATACGATCAATTTCGAAGCCCGGGAGTTCATCCGTATCATGGATAAACTCTCGAGCCGTTCCACCCTGACCAAATGGATCTCACTGGGCGGATCGAAAGGGGGCAAGTTCAAGGTCGTAATGAACGAGCACAGCGATCTTGATACCAATTCGGTATTCGGCGAGAACAAGCCCGACCACTGGATACTCAATGCCGCACTGATGATGATGCAGGAAAATCCAGGTAAAAAAGTGGTCCTGGTGTCGAAAGATATTAACCTTCGCCTTAAAGCCAAGGCCCTGAACATTGCGGCGGAGGATTTCCTCACGGGAAAAGTCAAGGATGTGGAAGGACTTTACGCAGGCAAAACCACGGTTGAGGGGCTCGAAAAGACGATCATCGACCTGATGTATGAAACTGGTTTTTGCCTTCCTGAAGATATAGGGATTAAAAAACCCATCCCCAACCATTATTTTATTCTTAAAAACGGGAAAAGCTCTGTTCTTGCTTTTTTTAACCCTGCAACCGAGAGAATTGAAAAGATTGAGAAACATTCCTGTTTTAAGATCATCCCCCGCAATGCCGAACAGGTCTTTGCGTTTCATGCCATCCTGAATCCCGATGTCAAACTGGTCACCCTTCAGGGTATCGCAGGTACAGGAAAGACTTTGCTGGCACTTTCAGGAGCCCTTGAACAGAAACGCTATTTCAAGCAGATCTACCTGGCGCGCCCTATTGTACCTCTCAGTAATAAAGATATCGGTTATCTTCCGGGGGATATAAAGTCAAAACTGGATCCTTATATGCAGCCCCTATGGGATAACCTGAAGTTCATCCAGAACCAATACGGAGAGAAGGATAAGGAGTACAAGGTGATCCAGGAAGCTGTGGAAAATGAAAAGCTGGTGATCACGCCCCTGGCATATATCCGCGGACGAAGTATTTCGAATGTTTGTTTTATCGTTGATGAAGCCCAGAATCTCACGCCTCATGAGATCAAGACGATAATTACACGTGCAGGCGAAAACACGAAGATCATTTTCACCGGCGATATCCACCAGATCGACACGCCTTACCTGGATGCGCAGTCGAACGGGCTGTCAACGCTGATAGACAAGATCAAGCATCATCCCTTATACGCACATATCAAACTGGAAAAGGGAGAGCGCTCCGATCTCGCGAATCTCGCGAATGAGATGCTGTAAACTCCTCAAAAGCGATTTCCCTGCTTACGCTGAAGTAAATTTGCTGAAAACCTTCGTTCTTCGCCTAAAATTCCTATACCGCCCCGCTGCGCGGGTCTTGAAGAGAAGGAATTTTCACAGCTCAGAACTTGATTTTCTTAACGCAAATTTCCTGATGCGTTCGCAGGGGAAATCGCTTTTTCGGGTTTGATAAATCAAAGAAAGGGCTGAAGTGAATCATTCCTCTTCGTAAGCAACAGTGAGCAACGTTTGTCCGACGGCTTTGAGGGTAGCAGCATCAATGGACGCGAGGTTGTCATGCGTCGTATGCCAGTAAGGATAGAAGCCTGAATCTGTGGTTTTATCGAGATGGATGAGGTCGACTACAGGAATGTTCATGTATTTAATAAGGAATACATGATCGTCGGTGACGTAACTTCCTTTTTCATAAAGGAAAAAAGAAGAATAACCAATCCGGTTGGCTGCATCCCATATTTTTTTCTGAATATCAGGGGCATACTGCTGAGATATGCCTTCAAGAAGGAAAGTTGCCCCGGGTGCACCAACCATATCGAGCAGAATTCCATATCGTGCCGAATATCCCTGTTTATGAGGGTTCTGAGCCCAGTATTGGGAACCAAGTCCCCACCATTTGTCATCGCCCTGGCTTTCGTCCTGCGGAGGACCGTAATCTTCCAGGTCGAACAGAACGATATCAATGCCAACGGATGGCTCTTTCAGGCTGAACTGACGGGCTGCTTCCATCAGGACACCCACCCCGCTGGCTCCGTCATTGGCGGCGTCCACTGGTTTGCGACGGTTTCCCGGATCGGGATCATGATCGGCCCAGGGCCTGGATTCCCAATGGGAACAAAGGATAATACGGTTTTTCAGTTCCGGCTTCCAGGAAGCTATAATGTTTTTACCGTCAAGGACTTTGCCATTGTATGCCGCCATCCTGCACTTCTGAACGATTACGTCTTTACACCATGATTTCAGCCTGACCGTTATGTATTCAGCGCATTTTTCGTGAGCCGGAGTCCCCGGGACACGGGGCCCGAAAGCCAGCTGAGCCACAACATATGAATAAGCCGAGTCTTTATTGAAGGCCGGAATGTCAATTTTCGGCTTGCTCACTGCGGCCGAATCCGCCGCCGCGACTTTGCTTCTCTGAGAAGGATAGTTGCAGGAGGCGATGATCAGCAGGAGGATTAAAGTGAGAAGATGTTTCATTTTTTTCATATTAACTTTTTCATTCCTGACGATATTGAGCTGGTATTTTGAAGATACGAGCGAACACCACGTATGCAAAATGCAAGCAATCTCATGATTTTTTAATCCTTTTTTTTGTGATCCAAACCAGCAGCGAACCGATGTACAGCAACCCGCCCAGCCACGACATCCATTTTGCAATATAATCTCCATGGCGGGTGTAAAACGTTATTTTGTCGTTCGCATTTACCCTGGCCTTGATCACTGCCGGAACCCAGTACTTCGTCTGTTCATGTGCATCACCCCTCTGATCAATCCATGCTGAAATTCCCGTATTAGCCGAACGGAGGATGCTGCGCCGGGTTTCAATTGCACGCAGGTGGGCAAAAGCAAAGTGCTGGCGATGCCCGGCCGTGTTACCCCACCACCCGTCGTTGGTAATGATGCACATCACCTGGGCCCCGTTCCTTACGAATTCAGAAAAAAATTCGCCGAAAATGGACTCGTAGCAGATACAAACTGCAACGGGAGGCATGTTCACCACATTGAAAACTCTGCGTACCGAATCTGTGCCCAGGCTCCCTACTATGCCTCCAAGATCGATGGCATATTTTTCGAGCCACTTAAATCCATTATAAGAAGGTAAAACCTCAACGCCGGGTGTGAGTTTTGATTTATGATATAATTGTAATGCCGGATACCGGTTCACCATGATAGCCGCATTATACCTGTTATACCATGCGTTCTCCTTTGTGAACTTCCTGGCGGTATGAGGAATTTTCTCGCCTGGTTTAAAAGCATAGTAAGTTGAACCTCCAACGATAATATTCAGGTTCGGATATTTTGAAATAATATTCCTGACCAACCCGATACTTTCAAAGGTTTCCATATTGTTTTCCCACATTTCCTGCTGCAGCGCCGACTCAGGTGTTACAAGGATGTTTGTGCCGGAATCGATTGCAGTTCCGGCCAGTTTCACGATCCTTCCCACAACCTGAATTGGGGGAAGAACATATTGTTCGGAATACGGATCTATGTTTGGCTGTAAAATGACTGTATTAACGGGCCTTGACTTTTCATGGTAGGAGTAATACATAACGTAGGAGAAAAGGATAGGCAGGAGTATAAGTAACGAAATAATTGAAAAGCGAAAAGCGAAAAGCGAAAGGTGAAATTTTTGTATTAACCTGCTCTCTATACTTTTCCCAAAATTAGCATCTTCTTTTTCGCTTTTCGCTTTTCGCTTTTCGCTAATCTCCACTTTGTTTTCGCTTTTCGCTTTTCGCTTTTCGCCTTTCAATAAAGAGAAGATCATGATGTTCGCCGCCAGTACCCATACCGTTCCCCCGAACGCCCCTGTGTATTCGTACCACTGAACCCAGCGGTTGTATGATGCAAATCCGTTCCCGAGGTTAAGCCATGGCCAGTTGAGATCCCAGTTCAGGTGAAGGTATTCAAACATGATCCAGAAGCAAATAAGGGCCAGGTACGCAGCAGGCCTGCTGTTCAGCCGCCGTTTCGTACCATGAAAGAACGAAAGGATGATCGACATGAACATTGAATTCAGTACAACCGCCAGAATGGCTCCCTCTCCTGTTGAATTGACGATCCACCATGTCGTCAGCAAATTCCAGAGAAGAAAACCGGGATATGAGTAGAAAAACACCGAAAAGCGATTAAAACGATCCCTGTTTGTGCTGATGAGATCCTCCATCCGCAGTAAAGGAATAAATCCGATGAACAGCAAAGCAGGACATCCTCTTTCGGGCCAGGCTAAGGAAAGAAGCAATCCGGAAGCAAGGGAAAGCAAAATAAGCCGCAATTTCAGGTGTTTCATATTAACCAATTACGAATAACAAAGGTAGACAACCATTCTCAACCAGCAAAAATCAGGAATAACTCATTCGATAAAAATTTATAATTTTACAGATTCTGCTAATAAATTAACAAATGGATTCTGAAAACAGTTTTAATTACCCTGATTTTCTCGAACATTTCTCGGAGGGAATTCTTCTTCTTAATAACCAGGGGAAGATTGTAAGCTGGAATAAAGCACTGGAAGAGATTACCGGCATGAAGAGGGAAGAGGCCCTGAACCGGGCTCATTATGAGGTGATGTATGAATTCGTCCTTCCTGAAAGAAAACCACTTCAAACCCTGCAATTTATAAAAGCCTTGATGCAGAAAGCACTTAAAAACGAAGGGCATCCGATCATAGACAAGGCATATGAGGGGCAAATCATAACAAAAAAAGGAGAAATAAAAACTGTGCTTCAGACCGCTTTCGTGTTCAAGACGGAAAAAGGACTGAATATGGGTGCCGTTTTAAGGGATATTACCGAGCGGAAAAAAACAGAAGAAGAGCTCAAACAAAGAGAAAACCGCTACCGTCTGATCTTTGAATCGGCTCATGATTCAATTTTTTTAATGGAAAAAGATGTTTTTACCGACTGCAATCCTAAAACGCTTGAAACCTTCGGATGTAATCGTGAGGACATAATAGGAAAAAATCCTCACCTTTTCTCTCCTGAGTTCCAGCCCGATGGCAGGAAATCATTGGAAAAATCACTTGAAAAGATAGATCTGGCTTTAAGTGGCAAACCCCAAACCTTTGAGTGGGTCCATAAACGCCTCGACGGCCATGAGTTCGACACTGAAGTAAGCCTGAATTCTGTTCATATAGATGGTAAAACGTTCCTGCAGGCTATGGTGCGAAACGTGAGCAAGAGGAATAAAGCAAACAACCAGTTGCGAAAATTCAGCCAGTGCCTTCTGAATTTTAAGGCCGATTCGGAGCTGAATATCCAGTCGATGACTAAGGTTTTCGGAGAGATCATAGGTGCTGAGGCTTCTTTATATAACCGGCTCGAAGGAGAAATGCTTCATACTATTGGCAAATGGGGTGTTCCATCCGATTATACCCCCGTGGATAAGGCTGACGGGCATCTCTGTTATGATATCATTCTCAATCAGACCAGTGAGATGTTGCTTGTAAGGCACCTGCCCTCGACCCCGTATGTCAAATCAGATCCCAATGTCACAAAATACGGGCTGAAAACATACGTAGGTTATCCGGTCAGGTTTGGCGGAAAAACAGTTGGATCTCTGTGTGCCGTTTTTATTAATGATTTTATTCCCGATGAAGCTGATAAAATAATTCTTTCAATGGTGGCCTCCGCGATAGGGATGGAAGAAGAACGGCTGACCGAATACCGGAAACTGGAGAAAAGTGAGAAAAATTACCAGGACCTGTTCAGGATATTCAGGCTTCTGGCTGACAGCATGCCGGATATGCTATGGGCCAAGGACCTTGAGAAAAGGTTTTTATTTACAAACAAGGCACATGTTGAGAATTTGCTGAATGCCAGGGACTGCGGAGAGCCTGTTGGCAAAACGGATCTATTCTTTGCTGAAAGGGAGAGGCAAAGCCATCCTGAAAACCTGCAATATCATACGTTCGGAGAAATTTGCATAAATTCAGACGAGGTCATCCTGGATACCCAAAAACCCCGGCAATTTTCAGAAGCAGGCTTTGTTAAAGGCAAGTACGTTATCCTGGATGTATATAAATCTCCGATTTTCGGTGAAGATGGTAAAATGATTGGTATTGTTGGAACAGCGCGCGATGTGACCAGGGAAAAGGAAGTCGAGCAAAAGATCCGGAAATATAATGAAGAGCTGCAGGAACTGAATAAATCGAAAGACAAGTTCTTTTCAATTATTTCACATGATCTTAAAGGACCTTTCAATGCCATTCTTGGTTTTTCGGAGATCCTTACGAGGGAATGGAATGATTATTCGGATGACGAACGCCAGCATTTTTTACGCAATATATATTCATCGGCCCAGAACACTTTTAAATTGCTTGAAAACCTTCTTGCCTGGTCTATTGCACAATCAGGGAAACAACCATTTAATCCTTACCCTGTCGATATGAGTGTTATCGCAAACGATATGGTGATTTTCCTTCGCGATCAGGCAGAAAGAAAACGGATCAGGATGTTCACTGGCGTGAATTTCGGGACTGTTGTTCTTGCGGATGAGGAGATGGTAAGGTCTGTCATTCGTAACCTGGTTTCAAATGCCATCAAGTTCACACCGGAAGGCGGCCAGATCAGGATCTATTCTGAAAATTTTACAGAGGAAGAGGATCAAAAGGAAATGATCAGGATCTGCGTAACGGATACAGGTGTAGGTATTCCCCCTGAGAATCTTGATAAATTGTTCCGTATCGATCAGCAGGTAAGATCAGTGGGAACGGCGAATGAAAAAGGTACCGGGTTGGGCCTTATCATCTGCAAAGAGCTGATGGATAAACATGGCGGAAAAATATGGGTTGAAAGCGAAGTTGGCAAAGGTTCGAAGTTTTGTGTGACCCTGCCGAAAATCTAAAGAAGGATTGAATACTCGAATAATAGAATAACGAATAGCGAATTTTGAATGGGAAAGGCCTATTCATTCGTAATTCAAAATTCAAGTACTCGAGTATTCAATTTTATTATTCAAAAGCTTCTGAACCCGATAATCTCCCTGACTTCTTTGATGGTTTTCGATGCCGAGGCGTGAGCTTTCTCCGCTCCGAGCCTTGCGACTCTGCTTATATAAGCTTCGTCGGATGAGATCCTAAGGATCTCTTCGCGGATAGGGGTCGTGAATTTAATGATATCTTCGGCCAGCTGCTTCTTCAGGTCCCCGTAACGGATCTGGCAGATTTTGTACTGAATGTTAAAATGTTCAAATGTTTCTCTGCCCGAAAAATACTCCATAAGGTCAAACAGGTTCTGAACGGCCTGGGCTTTAGGCGAGTCAGGCTCCGACGGACCTGTATCGGTTGTGGCTCTCATCACTTTCTTACGGATGACTTCCGGGGCATCGGCCAGGAAGATCGCTGAACTCACATTGTCAGATTTCGACATTTTCATCGAGCCGTCAAGACCGGGTATTTTTACAAGCTCTTCACCGAAGTTATAGGCTTGCGGCTCAGGAAAATAATCCACCTTGTACGTGCGGTTGAAACGGTTCGCGAAGGTCCTTGTCATTTCGAGGTGCTGTTCCTGGTCCTTGCCAACGGGAACCTTATGGGCTTTATGGATTATGATATCCGCAGCCATTAAAGTAGGATATGTAAGCAGGCCGGCATTCACATTCTGTGGCTGGGTGCGGATCTTTTCCTTAAATGAGGTGCAGCGTTCCAGTTCACCTATATATGCATTCATGTTCAGCAGGAGGTAAAGCTCGGCTGTCTCGGGCAGATCACTCTGGATGTAAAGAGTTGCTTTCTCAGGGTCCAGGCCGGCTGCAAGGAATTCGGCCAGCACAGTCTTAACATTTCCATGCAGGTCGGCAGGGGTGGGATGGGTAGTGAGGGAATGATAATCGGCAATAAAGAAATAACAGGTATTCTCCTGCTGCATCCTGACAAAATTCTTTAATGCACCAAAGTAATTGCCTAAGTGCAGGTTCCCTGTGGGACGGATTCCACTGACGACGGTTTGCATCTGTTGTAACATTTATCATTTTAGCCATGAGCCATAAGCCACGAGCCATGAGTAATAAATTTGTTTCTCGTGGCCCATGCCTCATGGCTACATTTTTATCTCGTCCCCATTCTTATTATAAAAATGGTATTCGAGGAAATGATATGAGTTTTGTGGTTCTAATTTCAGTTTTACCTTGTATTTGCTCTTCCATTTCGAAAGTTCGCAGCTGAACAGTCCTTTCGTAAGGTATGCATGGATATAAGGATGGACGATCAGCGTGAGGCTTTTTTCGTTCTGTTCACGGACCAGGTAGCTGAGGTTATTCTCGATCTCGTCGGTAAGCAGGATACTGGGCCGGATCTCACCACTGCCATCGCAGGTGGGGCATTTCTCGAGGATCTGCACATTCATTTCAGGACGGACTCTCTGACGGGTTATCTGAACAAGGCCGAATTTGCTTGGAGGCAGGATGCTGTGCTTCGCGCGGTCCCTCTTCATTTCATCCCTGAGCTTGTCGTAAAGTTTGCGCCTGTTCTGCCCGAGGGTCATATCGATAAAATCGATCACGATAATACCTCCCATATCGCGCAGCCTTAACTGGCGTGCGACTTCCGCTGCGGCTTCCAGGTTGGTCTCGAGAGCATTCATTTCCTGGTTCTGGTCCTGGTTCACTCGATGGCCACTGTTAATATCGATCACATGCAGGGCCTCGGTATGTTCAATTACCAGGTAGGTCCCGCTTTTGATCGTTATCGTTTTCCCGAAAGTACCCTTGATCTGTTTATCAATACCATACTGTTCGAAGATCGGTGTCTTGCCGGAATGCAGTTTTACGATACCGATCTTATCAGGGAAGATCTTGCCGATATAAGATTTGATCTCTTCATATAAGGTGGTATCATTCACAACAATGTTGTTGAATGATTCGCTCAGTACATCCCTCAGGATAGCCGATGTACGGTCTATTTCGCCGATGATCTTCTGGGGAGGCTTTGCCGTGGCCAGCTTCTGTGAAATAGACTCCCATCGCTTGTACAAAGCCCTGAGGTCGGCATCCAGGTCGGCCACAAGCTTGTTCTCGGCTACAGTGCGTATGATCACCCCGCAGTTTTTCGGCTTGATACTTGTGATGAGACGCTTTAAACGGTTACGTTCCTCCGCCGACTTGATTTTCTGAGAAACAGAGATCTTATCGGAGAATGGGATAAGAACAAGATACCTGCCTGCAAAAGCAAGTTCCGAAGATACCCTGGGGCCTTTTGTTGAAATAGGTTCCTTCGCAATTTGGATCAGGATGTTCGATCCGGATTTCAGAACATGATTAATCCTCCCCGTTTTAACGATCTCGGGTTCAAAGGCAAAATCGCCAATGTTGAAATTCTGTGCGTTGCCGCTCTGGGCCTGCCGTATATATTTTAGTAAGGACTGAACCTGGGGTCCGAGGTCGAGGTAATGAAGGAACGCATCCTTCTCATAGCCTACATCCACGAAAGCGGCATTCAGCCCCGGCATGATCTTTTTGATCCTGCCCAAATAAATATCACCGACGGAATACTCGTTGTTAGACTTTTCCTTATTCAGCTCAACGAGGAGCTTGTCTTCCAGAAGGGCGATTTCGACTTCTGATGAAGTCGAGTTGATGATGAGTTCCTTGTTCACTTATTATAGTATATTGATCACAAAGCCCGGATGAGATCCGGCAATTGTAATGAACATAGGAATTGTAGCAGGGAAGAACCATGCGAACTGCATGGATTACTTCTTCTTGTGCCGGTTCTTACGCAAGCGTTTTTTACGCTTGTGCGTGGCCATTTTATGTCTTTTACGCTTTTTTCCGCTCGGCATATCCTGTTTCTAATTTGCTTACTTAACCCTTACGTGATTTTTAACCTTATTTACAAAGGTCTTGGCAGGTTTAAAGGCAGGAATATTATGAGCGGGAATAATCAAGGTAGTGTTCTTTGATATATTTCTTCCTGTTTTCTCCGCACGTTTCTTAATAATGAAACTGCCGAATCCCCTAAGATAAACATTCTGGCCAGTAACCATAGAATTTTTAATGGTTTCCATGAAAGCTTCAACAGAAGCCTGGACAGCGACCTTCTCGATTCCGGTCTTGTTAGCAATTTCTGCTACAATTTCTGCTTTTGTCATTTTACTTGATGATTTGTTTTATATATAATTAATACTGAATGTTTTTCTTAAACCCGGAACGGGGTTGCAAATATAGAACATTTTTGAGAAAACAAGGCCATGGGGAAAATATTTTTGCATTTAGTCATGGATATCTGGCAGATACTGTATGGGACGCCTCGCGTTCTCTCATCCCGTCCATCACGAATTAATCTTACATTTGTTTCCAATGACCGGTTTCCTCAAAAAACTGATTTCCTGGTATCAGGCAAACGCAAGGGATTTGCCCTTTCGCCATACGAAGGACCCTTACCTGATCTGGCTTTCGGAAGTCATTATGCAGCAAACACGCATTGATCAGGGTGTTCCGTATTACGATAAATTTATAAAAGTATTTCCAACAGTTCTTGACCTGGCCAATGCCCGTGAGGATGAGGTTCTGAAACAATGGCAGGGGCTGGGTTATTATTCCCGGGCACGGAATCTGCATTCGACAGCCAATGAGGTTGTTGAAAAATATGCAGGCAGATTCCCCGAAACGTATGATGGGCTAAGATCCTTAAAAGGAATAGGTGACTATACCGCTGCTGCGATAGCTTCTGTTTGCTTCGGCCTGCCGCATCCTGTTATGGATGGGAATGTCATCAGGTTTATCACCCGGCATTTTGGAATCACAGCTTCCGTGGACCTTACGGCTGCAAAAAAAGAGATCATCAAAGTGCTTACAAGCCTGATGGATGGTATTCAAAGGTCGCGGAACCTTTGGGATCCCGGCCTTTTCAACCAGGCAATGATCGAATTCGGCGCGATCTGCTGCATACCGAGAAATCCGGGCTGCAACAGATGCATCTTCAAAACAAGCTGCTACGCCCGGAGGAACGGAATGGTCGGAGAACTGCCTCTGAAAAAACAACAGAAACCTTTAAAACCGAGGTATTTTAATTATCTGGTAATCAGAGTCGGTTGGGGAGGGGGCCTTTACTTTAACAAACGATCAGAAAATGATATCTGGAAAGGGTTATATGAATTTCCCCTGATTGAAACACCCGGATCAGCGACCCTTACGACACTGATGAATTCTGCAGACTGGAAAAAATATTTCGCTTTTGTGCAGTTCAGTGTCCTCGGTCAGACGAAAGCAATCAGCCATCTGCTGAGCCACCAGAAGATCATCGCAACATTCTTCAGCATCAAAATTGAAAAACCGTACAAGCAGTTCGGCAGCCTCATCCCCCCTGAGAAAATGCATGAATTACCCGTTCCGGGATTAATAGAGAGGTATTTCAAAGACATGAAGTAAGATCACGTTTTTGCCCTGTATCCGATCTTGCCAAACACCTGAAGAAATCCTTCCATGTCGTGATGAAATAAACTGAAAATAACTCCGGCGAAAGCAGAAAGCCGCCAGGCAGGAAGTACCCCTGAAGGGTAAAATATGGCTTTCAGAAAGTCTTTCCTTGCATCTTTAAATTCCCGGCGGATCAGTTTGTGCCGACCGGAAACCACGTAGGTCATGAGTCTGGTCTTTGTAAAGTGCCGGTCCAAGGTTTTAGCATCAACAGTAAGTTGGGATTTTAAAACTGTTGGCAGGGAGTCAATAAATTGCTTTATAAAAAGAATCCGTTTATCAAGCAATTGAGAAGTAAATATTTTTGTAATCTGGGTGCTGTGCATCCGGTAACCGGCAAGGATATCATTACAGAAATAAAACGGGCCTTTCGTTGCAAGACAAAGAACAGTGGGCAGGTCCGTTGCCGGAAAGCCTTCAAGTTGCTGAAAGCCGCCAATCTTTTCAAGCGATGATCTTCTCATGCTGATAGTTACCGAGGGAATAAAATTGTCGAGGAACAAATCGTTCAGAATGTTACCGACAGGCTCATTGTTCCACGATAAAGGAAACGTATGGCCTATATCGGGGCGGACAGACTGAATTTGGTTTGTTTCTGATGAGAACGCATTGACCTTTCCCCAGCATAAAACGACTTCGGGATGATTTTCAAGAGCGTCGAATTGTATCTGTAACTTATGTTTTTCCCAGAAATCGTCACCTTCGAGAATGGAAATATATTTTCCCTTTGACATCCCCAAACCGTAATTATTGGTCTCGAATAACCTTAAAATCCCTTTGTTGGATTGGAACACATAGGTGATCCGGGAGTCCGAATCAGCCCATTCCCTGGCCATACGGCCAGTATTATCGGTGCTCCCGTCATCAAGAATGATCATCTCCCAATCCGTAAATGTCTGATTGATTACCGACTGTATACAATCGCCAATATACCGTTCATGATTGAAGGTGGGAACCAGGATGCTGAATGCAGGCATATTATTTATCATGATCTTCGACACGTTTTTCATCCTGATCTTCCTCCGGCATCACCCTGACCAGCAGGTCCACCAGCATGTTCTTTCCGAAGGGTTTTGCAAGGAAGAATGACGCTCCCCCGTTCATGACCTTTTCCTTCATCCCGGCCATTGTGAAGCCAGTGACAGCAATTACGGGAATATCCGCATAACCCTCTATTTTCCTGATCTCCTGAGTGGCCTGAATCCCATCCATGCCGGGGCCAAGGTTGATATCCATAAGGATCACATCATATAAACCTTCTCTGGCCATTTTAATGGCAGATTCCGCACTGGAAGCACTATCGAGATCATATTTCCCGCTGAGGTAGGTTTTTACAAGCTCGGCGCTGATGGCATTATCTTCCACGAGCAATATTTTATGGCGTCCCGACTTTGATGGGGCACGGGGAGGTCTCTGAAGAAGATGTTCAACAGTAACGTTCTCACCTGCATTTGCAAGGGCCTCAGGCCTCAGTGATTTCTCAACCAGCGGCAATACATCCATCATCTTCTCGAAGTTCTTATCGCCGGAATCCAGTTTTGCGACAAGCATTACAGAATCCAGCACTTTCAGCATCTCCTCACCTGAATCATGAATATCCCTGGGTAGTTCTTTCTCCTTCTCTTCCTGCATCATCAGTTCGCTGAACCCAATTATATTATTTACCGGCGATCTGAAATTCTGATTCATATATGTGATCAGAGATGTTTTCAGGCGGTCAGATTCTTCAAGCCTGAGCCTTGTCTCATTCGATTCTTCCTGGGCCTCTTTTCTTCTTTCGATTTCCTGTTCAAGATTTTTAGTACGTTCTTCAACAAGACGCCTCAGTATTTTCTCCCTTGACTTCCTTACCCTTGACTGAATTACCAGCCAGGCGAGAAGGAAAAGCGTTGCAGTTACAGAAAGAATAAACCAGGATGTCCTGTAAAAAAACGGACGTATTCTCAATATAAACAGCCGCTGTTCCTGGGTCCACTGCCCGTTACGCCCCTGGGCCATGACCTTGAACACATAATTGCCGGGGGGGAGATGGGTATAGTAGGCTTGCCGCCTGTTGCCTGCGTTAATCCAGAAATAGTCGAAGCCCACCAGCATATACTTAAATTGTAATTTTTCGGGGCTGAGGAAAGAGGGCGTCGTATAATCGAATTCAATATCCACCGGACCAGGATCAAGCACAAGCGGTGCTAAAGGATCATATTCCTTATTGTTAACCAAAACCCTTGTGAGCAGTATTGAAAGCCTTGAAACAAGGGGAGAGGTTTTATCAGCATCAAGCATGGCAAGCCCTCGGGGAGTGGGGACCCAGATATGGTTATGCTCATCGATGCATCCTGCCGGGAAAACCCTGCCACTGCACTCGGAAGTTAGCATACCTTCAGGTTTTCCGAAAACCACAGGACGGAGAATGTCGTTTTTATTATCATGATACCCGATGAGTTCGTTACGCGAAAGGGAAAATATCCCCTTGTTCGATGTCATCCAGAACCTGCCGTTATGATCTTCGAGTATCTGCAAAATGCCATCAGCATAAAGTCCGTCATCCGTATTGAAAATATAAGCCGAATCTTCTTCCAGCAGGACCAGTCCGCCATGTCCGCAGCCTGCCCAGGTGTACCCTTCCTTATCCTCATAAATACTGAGGATCACATTATCGGGCAGGCCGGTTTCAGTTGAAAGCCATCGGATCTTCCCGTTTTCGATGATATTGATACCGCCCCCGTTCGTACCTGCCAGCATTCTCCCTTTGTTATCCTCAAGAAAACAAACGACCTGCTCGTTCGACATCCCTGCTTTCGAATTGAACAATTCGATCTTTCCGTTATACAGCACATTGATCCCCGCGTTGGCTGTGCCAACCCATAGTTTTCCGCTCCTGTCGACGTATAGAGCGCGGATGTCATCCGAAGCAAGGCCATCCGCAGAAGTCATATGAACCGTTTTATCCTTCGTATAACCGTAAATCCCGGCTCCGTCGGTGCCTATCCATAACATGCCCGAGCTGTCGTATGCCAGGCTGTTAATGGGAATTTGAGGCAGGCCGATTTTTTTCTCAAGTTTTTCAATGCCTGCGGATGAGATCATATTTACCGCACCCTTGCCGGTTCCCACAAAAATAATCCCGCCAGGGCACTTGATCACAGGGCCGGGAGTATGATCACTCAATCCTTCATCTTCCGTAAATAACTTAATGATCTTCGGTCGGAGGGCATTCAGACCCGAACCCTCGGTCCCTGCCCAGATCGTATGTTCGCGGTCTTCGAAAACACAGTTAATGATGTTTCCTGAAACCCCTTCAGACGAGATGATACCTCCCTCCCTTAAAAAATACAGGCCGCTGTTCGTTCCAATCCATATACCTCCCTTCGAATCCCTGAAAAGAGCAAGGATGTTCCGGATGAAGGTTTTTTGAAAAGCCGTGTAAGGCCTGAATTTTCCCTGGCTGTAAATGGTAATGCCACCACCGTTGGTTCCGATCAGGAGATTTCCGTTTACATCGAAACAAAGTGAACGGATATCCTCATTCGAAAGCCCGTCCCGGACTGTATAAGCTTTCATGATCCCGTTTTTGAGGTGGCATAAGCCGTAGCGCGTGCCTATCCACAGGGAGGTGTCGCGGTCTTCGATCAGGGCCTGGATGAATGTATTCGGGAGACCGTTCTTATCGGTGAGAATAGTAATCTGCCCGTCAAAACCAAGATGCCCCAATCCCATGCCATCAGTGCCGAACCACAAGCCTTTGCCGGGATCCTCGGCCAGGGAAAGAACACATTTGATCCAGTTCAGCTCCCTGTCGAAAAGACGGTTAAACTGAAGTTTTTTATAACTGAGAATGTCACCGTGATAAAATCCGACAACCATCGAGGAGTCGTGGAAAAGGAACAGGCTTTTTACATCCTTGACCGTGAATGCAGCGGTGTTCGAAGGATCGAAGGTGAGGAAGCTGTTGCCGTCGAAACGCACAAGACCTTCTTCTGTGGCAAGCCAGATGAATCCGTCGGGGGTCTGGAGGATGGCACGGATGCTGTTAACAGGGAGGCCGTTATCGGAGGTCCATACATGGACTGAATAATCCTGTTTCAGGCTCTGAATGTTGCTGCTGAACGCGGCATAAGCGATTGAGAGAAGCGCAAAAAAAAGTATGCCGGATAGAGTATTTTTCATATCGCCGGAAGTCGATGTAAATGTAGGAATTAATTTGGGATGATGCAATGCCTTTCTACCAGCCTCCTGTGCTTTGAATGGTGATTTCACAGCTCTGCTGGCTTCAGGTTGCTAAAAACTTTTATTTGACTTTTAAAGGCGAAAGTTTTTACCTTTGCGGCACACAACATTTACAGCATAATGGACCCTTATCCGGCGAGAAACAATTCAGTAATCATCCCATAGTCCGAACGGCCATCTGCCCCGCGGCAGGTGCATCTTCCGGATTATGTTAACGTATGGAGGATGCATACATGACTTCACAAACCACATTCTATTTCAGCCAGTTTGCAGGCAGAAATTTTTTCGATCCTGCAGGCGAAACCCTCGGGAAGATCAATGATTTCCTGATTGATGTGCGTGCCTGGTCACAGGATCCCCAGGAACCCCAGAGGCCAAGGGTTATCGCCATCAGGGTCAAACAGGGAAAAGAACTGAAGTCCTTCGAATTTCAGAATTTCGAGATCAGGAAGTATAAAGGGAAACTCCAGCTCATCTGCAGGGAACTCAAAGAACTCAATACCGATACCCTTCTTAATTGCATCTGGCTTAATGAAAACATTCTAGACAAACAAATCGTTGATCTCGAAGGCCGCAAGCTGGTGCGCGTGAACGACGTCAGGATGGTCATGATCCCATCGGGAACCTATGCTCTTGCCGTCGACGTGGGTGTTGAAGGACTTCTCAGGAGGCTGGGAGCGCTTCATTCCATTGCCTCTTTTATGGAAAGTATGGGGATGGATCTGCCTTCAAAGATGATTTTATGGGATGATATCGAAGCGGTGGATTTTTCGAAGTCCAGTATCAAGCTCTCGAAACCCTCATCAAAGCTGAACACCCTGCATCCATCCGACCTGGCTGATATTATCGAAGATCTCGACAAGGCTTCCCGTACCTACGTGTTTTCGACACTTGACGACGAAAAAGCAGCCGATGTTCTCGAAGAACTCGAACCGGAAGTCCAGGCTCATATCGTGGAAAGCCTGCCGGTGGGAAAAGTTGCCGACGTTCTTGAGAAAATGCCTGCCGACGAGGTTGCGGATATCATTGACGAACTGGGGGTAAAGAAAGCCGAAGAGCTTCTGAACGAGATGGAACATGAGAGTTCGAAGGAAGTTCGCGAACTGCTTGAATATCCCGACAAAGTTGTAGGTTCCATCATGAGTACCGATTATATGACCTTCAGCGCGGAGCTAACAGTTGAAGAGACATTCAGGGCATTGCGAAAGGAAAAACCCGAACCCTCATATATATATTCAATCTTTGTGGTAGACACTAAAGACAAGCTCATTTCCTCGATCTCCCTGGGAGAACTCGTGATCTCCGATCCCCTGCTCACCCTTAGCCAGATCATGAAGCGAAACCCGGTCACGGTATTCGATGATGACGACATCGATTCCCTTGCGGAAATCGTTTCGAAATACAACCTGCTTGCCGTTCCGGTAATCAACCGTTCCCAGGAAATGGAAGGAGTGGTTGTAATTGAAGATATTGTTGAAGACCTTCTCGATAAACGTAAAACCAAGTAAACTCCTCTGACTATGGCAACGTTTAATCTTCATCGTTCCTGGTGGAAAAGGTTTGTACTTTTCCTTGCCATCCTGGGCCCCGGGATCATCACCGGCAGTGTCGACAACGATGCCGGCGGCATCACAACATATTCGGTTGCCGGCGCTCTCTATGGCTACCAGCTTATCTGGACCCTCATACCTGCATTTATCGTGCTGGTTGTGATACAGGAGATGAATGCCCGCATGGGTATTGTAACAGGTAAGGGCCTTGCCGACCTCATCCGAGAAAACGCCGGGGTCAAAGCCACGTTTTTTATTTTTACCGGTCTGCTGATTGCGGATATAGGAAATACAACCACTGAATTTGCAGGAGTAGCCGGATCTATGGAGATATTCGGCATATCAAAATATATATCAGTCCCTCTTTCAGCTCTTATGGTCTGGTTCCTGGTAGTGAAAGGAAGCTATACTATTGCCGAAAGGATCTTTCTAATCTTCAGCGCTTCGCTGCTGGTCTATATTGTATCAGCCCTGCTGGGAAAACCACAATGGCATGAAATCGGGCAGGCGGTCATCCACCCTTCAATGGACATGAATCCCAAATCGGTGGCCCTGGTGATCGGTGTTATAGGTACAACCATAGCCCCATGGATGCAGTTCTACATGCAATCCTCAGTCATTGAAAAAGGATTAAAGATGAAGGACTATGGATATACGGTCCTTGATATTGTGATTGGCTGTATCGTCACCGTGGTCGTGGCCTTCTTTATCATCGTAGCTTGCGCATCCACCCTTCATGTCAAAGGCATTGTTATAAATGAAGCCAAAGATGCTGCAATGGCGCTGGAACCCCTTGCAGGAAAGCTTTCCCATATGCTGTTTGCCTTTGGCTTATATATTGCCTCGATCTTTTCAGCCACGATACTTCCCATTGCGACTTCGTTTTATGTTTGTGAAGCTTTCGGATTTGAAGCGGGCATCGACAAGAAATGGAAAGAAGCCCCCGAGTTTTATTTTCTCTACACGATGATCATCACCATCGGTACGATCATAATCCTGATGCCGAATGCGCCTCTGATCGGTATTTCCATCTGGTCGCAGGTGCTCAATGGAATCTTCCTGCCCGTGGTGCTTGTTTGTATGATGTTGCTCGTCAACAACAAGAAGATCATGGGAGAACATGTGAACAAACCCTGGAACAATGTGATAGGCTGGGGCGCTGTCGCCATACTGATCATGCTTTCGCTGATGCTTCTGGTAATGCCGCTGTTTACATGATAGCGATTGTTACTTCCTGATTTCTTTCCAGCGAAATGTCGCAATCATATGCTGAATGTCTTCTTTCAGAAAATCGATCACAGGTTGAAGCGAATCGTTGTTCGGCACAAGGTTGAAATATAAGGCAGCACGAACAAATTTCCCGACGCTGTCGGTAAGGTAAAACTGGTACGTTGATGCGGCATCGGATCCCCTGATGTCGAAAACCAGCCCGTAAACCTTGTTTGCCCGGTCAATATATTCCCTTTGCTGGATTGCATTTGCCTTCGGGATGTGCTTGTTCACCAGGGTGCGGGAATCGTCGAGGTACTGTTTCAGATTATTCTTTATCACTTTATAGCTGAAATGCAGCTGTGAGTGGAACGGGATGTACACGAGGTTGAACCAGTAAGGTTCGGCCATGCGTGAACTGTCACGCTGAATCCTGGCGTAAACGGGGTACTCGAATGTAAATGGAAACGTCGTATCAAATTCCCGGTATGCCTTCTGAGGAAGGTCAATCCGCACATACCCTCTCGGCTTAGGGGTGAAGTCGGAGCTACACCCGGTGGCAAAGATGATAAGAAATAAGATAAGCGCGTTTTTCATCAGGTAAAAGCGAAAAGCGAAAGGCGAAAAGCGAAAGGCGAAATTGTTTCGTTTTTTTCGCTTTTCACTTTTCACCTTTCACTTTTAATTAAAATGGAAGATCATCCTCCGGAGTGGGTGGCATAAAAGAATCTTCTTTTTCAGCAGGCAAAGCTGCTCCGCTGTCTTCACGACGGGTGCCGCCTCCGCTGCCAAGCATCTGAAGGACGTCGCCCATGATCTCGTAAATGAACTTCTTCACGCCATCTTTATCCTGGTACTCCCGTTTACGTATGCGGCCTTCAACGTATACGGTATTCCCTTTCTTCAGGTAGTTTTCGGCAACTTCGGCAAGCCCTCTCCACAGAATGATATTATGCCATTCGGTATGGGATGCCTTTTCGCCATCCTTGCCCTTGTATTGCTCGGTCGTTGCGAGAGAGAAACTTGCTTTCTTCACTCCATTGTCAAACCTCTGTATCTCGGGATCCCTCCCGAGATTTCCTACCAAAATCACTTTATTGATCCCAGCTGCCATAATTGTAAAATTTAAGTGAAACAAAAGTACTTTATTTTCTTCTTAATCCGGCATACTGCTAAAAGTGATATTGTTTCAGGTGATTTTTTTCAGGATGCAGGAAGTCCGGCAACCTGCACCCTGAATCCTATATCCCGTATCCGGAGGCAACCCGTATCCCGCATTCTGCATCCCGATAACTCTGTCATTCATGCATTTTATCAAACAGCAAGCAGATTTGTAATGAATTCCCGATCTTTGCAAAGGGAAGCTTCCCGATACGATAATTGACGATTGACAAACAAATTATTGACTCAAGAAATACCCATGAAATTTATTTTTTACCTGATGGCAATGCTGATCATATCCCCGGTACTCAGCGCCCAAACGTACCAGCAAGTCAGAGTCCATACCTCAAGGGAAAATATCACTGCCATCGCGTCGCTGGGGCTTGCCGCCGACGACGGGATTTACAGGAACGGTATCTGGGAAACCGTGATTTGCGCAGAAGAAGTCGCTAAACTCAGAAATGCCGGTTTCACAATCGACATCATCAGGGAAGATTACCCGGAATATATCTCCGGACGCAACAGAACTGCCTTACATGAAATCAGGGAGATCAACCGGCAGATCCGAACAAAAAGCATAAACTCATACCCGTACCCTGTTCCCGGCCATTTTGAACTTGGCTCGATGGGAGGTTATTATACCCCCGACGAGGTACTGCAGGAACTCGACAGCATGCGCCTTTTTTATCCCGGCCTTATCAGCCTGAAAACTCCTGCAGGCAGCCTGCAGACGGTCGAAGGCCGTAACGTATATTATGTAAAGATATCGAACAAGCCCGACGAGAACACCAGTAAACCAAGGATACAGTACAACTCCCTCACACATGCCCGTGAGCCCATGGGTATGCAGCAGCTGATGTTTTTCATGTGGTACCTGCTTGAAAATTATGCTACTGATACCGAAGTGAAATATCTCGTCGATAACCTTGAATTGTATTTTATACCCGTGATCAATCCGGATGGGTATGCGTATAATTATCAGAACTATCCCTTAGGAGGCGGGATGTGGCGTAAAAACCGCAAAATCAACACCGGTGGGTGGGTGGGTGTTGATCTGAACCGCAATTTCGGATATAAATGGGGATACGATAATATAGGTTCTTCTTCCGATCCCTGGGATGAGACTTACCGGGGGCTTACTGCCTTCTCGGAAAATGAGACCAGGAATTTCCGCGATTTCTGTATCGACAAGAAATTTAAACTAGCATATAATTATCATACCTATGCCGATGAAACGATGTATCCATGGTGTTATATCACTGAGCCTACCCCCGACAGCCTCACGGAATATGAGTTCACCGACCGTATGATGGCCGGGAACGGATATGTAACAGGCATTCCTGGACTCGTTTTATATAATACCAACGGAGATATTATGGACTGGGAGTATGGCGACAACACACTCAAACCCAGGATCATCTGCTTTACCACTGAAACCGGAAATGACAATGACGGATTCTGGCCTTCCCCTGAACGCATCATACCCCTGGCGGAAGAGAACATGTATGCTAACCTGCAGGCAGCGGAGCTTACCCTGCCCTATGCCGAAATAACCGATATCGGCCCTGTGATCAACTCCAGGCGCGACGGCTTTTTCCCCTTCCGGTTTAACCGGCTGGGCCTTACCGACAGCACCGATTATACTATTTCAATAAAACCCCTTGATTCCCTGTTGTTTGCAAACGTAGGTGAGCCGAAAACCATCCACTACCCGGCCCGGCATACCACCTGCACCGACTCCATTTCCTATTCCCTGCTTCCCGGTATCCAGGTAGGCCAGCCATATCGTTTTATCTGGCAAATCAATAACGGGATGACAATACTGAGGGATACAGTTACAAAGTACTACGGATGGCCTCTCGTGCTGATCAGCGACAGCTGTAATACAATGAGCAACTGGACTTCTGATCACTGGAATACCAGCAGCAGAGCGAGCCATTCGGCATCCTTGTCTATAGCGGATTCCCCTTACGGGCCTTATGAGAGCAGCGCTTTCTATACAATCACCCTGAAAAACAAACTCGGCATTTCCCGGTCCCCGGTTGCAGTGATTGAATACTGGGTACGTTACGGCACGGAAAAAAGCTTTGACTATTGCCAGTTCTCAACCTCCCTCGACAATGGAAACAGCTGGACTAAGCAGTCAACAAGGTTTACCAATAAGGGATCAGTATCGCAGGATTTCCCGAACCCGGTTTACGACGGGTTCAGGAACTGGTCACAGGACAGGGTTGTTCTGAATAATACGGTTGATAAGGACTTGCTGGCAAGATTCATTCTCAGTTCCAATGCCGACGGTTTTGTCAGGGATGGAATGTATTTTGATGATTTCAAAGTTACTGTGATCGATATGACCTATGACGGGATTGATCCGAAGGGGCAGATGCCTGGTTATATCTCAGATCCAGTGCCGAACCCTGCAAATACTGCAGTTTCCGTAAATTACCAGTTTGTTGGCAGCAAAGGAAATGGGGACTTCAGGCTGCCCGACAGCAAGACCGGGAACATTGATTTCAGGCTCTTTGATTTACGCGGGATACTGCTGAAAGACATTCCTCTCACCTCATCCGCAGGTACAATAAAATTCGATGTTTCAGAACTTCCTGAGGGAATATACCTGTACCGGATCTGTGGCAGTTTCAGCAATTCTGCCGTTAAAAAACTGGTGGTTGTCCATTAGTCCCGGCGGTTCATAACATCCATCTGCTTTTGTATGGTTTCGTCATGGATAGCTTCGAGAAGCCGGAGGATGAAATCGCGGTTCAGGCCAAGGCGAATACCGTTTTCAACGCGGTCGCGGATGACCTTGTTCCAGCGCTTGAGCTGCAATATTGTAATACGGTTTTCCTTTTTATACTGTCCGATCTCTTCCACCACGCTCATCCGCCTTGCGAGAATATCGATCAGCTCTTCGTCAAGTTTATCGATCTCGGTTCGGAGGCTTTCGAGTTTGTTCCTGAACGTGGTTGAGCCTCTTTCCTGGCGGATGACGAGTGATTTCAAAATTTTTCCGAGATGTTCCGGAGTGATCTGCTGACGCTTATCCGTAAGAGCCTCTTCGGGAGCATAATGCGTTTCTATCATAAGCCCGGTCATCTCGAGGTCCATGGCTTTCTGGGAAGTAGGGAGGATAAGGTCACGGTTCCCGCAAATATGGCTGGGGTCGCAAAGCATCGGCATTTTAGGATACGAGCACATAAGCTCTATCGGGATCTCCCACATGGGAGCGTTACGGTAGGGACTGCGGTTGAAAAAGGAAAACCCGCGATGTACGGCAACCAATTTATGTATCCCGAGCTGGTTGAAGCGTTCAATTGCTCCGGTCCAGGTGTGCACATCGGGGTTGAGGGGGTTTTTGATCATCAGAGGGATGTCGCATCCCTGCAACGCCTCGCCGATCTCCTGTATCGAGAACGGGTTGACCACGGTTCGCGCGCCAATCCACAAAATGTCGATATCATGCTCAAGCGCCTCCTGCACATGCCTTTGGGAGGCGACTTCCACAGTTAACAGCAAACCCGTATCCTGCTTTACTTTCTGCATCCACTTCAGCCCTTTTGACCCCACGCCTTCAAAAGCTGAAGGACGTGTACGCGGTTTCCATATGCCTGCACGGAAAACCTTTACCTGCGGGATCTTCACGAGGGCCAAGGCAGTTTCGCGTAACTGTTTCTCACTTTCGGCGCTGCAGGGGCCGGAAACAACAAGCGGCCGGCTTTCAAACGGCAGCCAGGATTTTAGAGGTGTAATATGTAAGGGAGGAGTCATTACACGCTAAGTTGCGGTAAAAAATGCGAACAAAATAAAGGCATCACGACATCACGCTTTATTCGAACAGCTTCTTATGGCATTCGGTGCAGAAGTAAGTCTTCCAGTTATCTTTCACATCTACAGGATGCTGGAACGGCAGGGCTTTGTCGAAGCCTGCGTAGGCGATGTTTCCTGTAGGACCCTGGGCAACTATGGTATGGCAGAGGTCGCAGTCCTTTGAGATCACTTTATTGTCAGGAGATTTATGCTTGTCGGAATGGCAACGGAAACATCCGTTCGATTCGAGATGGCCCACATGGTTGAGGTAGGACGATGACTCAATCTTCATGCTGGGGAATGTGTTATTGTTGTAAGCTTCCTGGATTGCAGCGATGGCTTTGTCTATATCCTTGCGGCGGGTCGAGAAAATATCCCTGAGGCTGTCGGAATAAAATGCCAGGATCGTTGATTTTATTGTCATCATGGCAGTGTCCTCATTCGTGAAGGGATTCTTCAGGGCTTCCATTGCGGCTTTCTTGATATACGGGATATCCTTGGGGATGAGTCCGGCAACCATCGCATTGTCAATATAGAAGGGAGCCGAGCGATAAAGATGGGAAGGACGGTTGTGGCAATCCATACAGTCCATTGTGCGGACCTGAAGCGTGTCCAGGGCCTTTTTATCAAGCTTGTTTTCCTCATCCTGGAAAATTCTAACCTCCCCGGTCTTCAGGTTCGTATACCTTACCCAGGGAATGGATTCACGGTCCTTCGAATTAGAGATGTATTCAATTTTGAAATTCTGGTTGATGTGCCAGTGGATTCCTTCAGTCAACCCCAATGCGCTCTGCTGGGGTCCGATCTTCATCACCATCGAGATGTTCCATTCAGTATTGGCTTTGTTGGCAAGGTAGCCTTGCTGGATTCGCAGGGTACGTGAATAAAACTTCTGAGGCCAATGGCAGCGTTCACAGGTCTCCCTTGCAGGACGCAGGTTCGCGATAGGAGTTGGAATGGGCCTTGGATATTTGTTAAACAATACCGAATAAACCTGGTACAAACCTGAAAGTTTTGATTTCACATACCAGCTGGCTCCTTGTCCTACGTGGCATTCTACACAGGTGACACGCGCATGCGGCGAATGACTGTAAGTCGTGAACTCGGGATTCATCACCTTGTGACAAAGCTTTCCGCAGAACTCAACAGATTCGGTATAATGGAAGGCCTGGTAACTTCCTACGGCAGAAACCATCAGCAAAACGAAAGTGATGAGAGAGATCCTGATCACCCCGTTCCTCTGTTTCCTGATGTTAAGATTGAGGATGGGCCAGCGGAGGGACGGGTCTATTTCTTCATACTTCTTCCGGAAGGAAATAAGCATTCCAACAGGAATGAGAATAAGGCCGAGGATGAAAAATGCAGGAAGGACGATATAGAGATAAACACCAAGGTAAGTGTTGGAGTCCCTTGCCAGAAAAGAGAAGATCAGGACGATAAGCATGAGCAGCAGGCTGTTTATTACAAGGATTATTCCGGTGATACTCAGCCAGTTGTAAATTGATTTTGAGATCTTCATAGGTCGTGGGTTTGATTTTGTTTCAATACACCAAAGGTAAAAACAATTTTGATATCTGAAATCCGGCCATCCGGCATTTGACATCTGGCATCCGGCACCCTGATTTAATTTGCATTCCTCCCCGGTTTCCCGTATATTTGAGAAAAGTAATATCAACCTTATGAACTCAAACCCTGACTATTTAAAACTTAGAGCCATCGTGGTAATCACTTTGGCTGCACTGCTTGCATCCGCGCCTGCACTGTCACAGAGGTTCAACTGGCAGAATCCCCTTCCTCAGGGGAACCAGCTCAGTGCCTTTTGCTGGCCCTCGAAAAATACCGGGTATGCAATCGGCGATTTCGGCACCTTAATGAAGACCACCGACGCAGGCGTGACCTGGAACGCTTATCAGACCCCGACGAACACCTGGCTGAGGTCGATTTCATTCCCGACCGTAAATACGGGCTATGCCTGCGGTGAGCGGGGTTGCATCCTGAAAACAACCGACGGCGGAAACAGCTGGACCCAGGTCCCCAGCGGGACCGACAGCGTCATCCCCTCAAGTTATTTCACCAGTGAAAAAACCGGGTACTTCGGAGTGTATTCCGGCAGCATACTCAAAACCACCGACGGCTGCCAGACCTTCACCCGCCTGAACACCGGCATACTCGGAAGGGTCTGGAGGCTGGTGTTTCCTACGCCTGAAATCGGTTATGCAGGCTGTGATTCCGGACTTATATACAAAACCAGTGATGCCGGTCAGACCTGGGTTAAGCTCGACCAGGCAGCGGCTGTTGCATGCAGCTTCTTTGGCGGAGCGTCGGTGGGACCCGATACCCTCTATTTCTGCGGGGTGCAGGGAACTGTTGTTAAGACTGTCGACGGAGGCCAGAATTGGATCAACTGCGGACAGCCGATCACGGGCAATTACCTTTATTCAATGGCGTTCACCGATGCAAACACAGGCTATGCGGTAGGGTATCCCGCAATGATCATCAAGACCGAGGACGGGGGACTGACCTGGACGCATCTTAATCCCATGACAAAGACCGAGATGATCTACTTTGAGGTGGCATTTACTTCGAAAGATACGGGCTACGTTTGCGGAACTTCGGGCGAGATCGTGAAAACAACCGATGCCGGAGAAACCTGGACCCGTTACAAACAGAACTCTTACGAGGATTACACCTCGGTGGCAGTCCGCACGGCCGGTGAAGCCTTAGCCTTCGGGACTTACGGATCGATACTCAAGACCACCGACGGGGGTGCGAACTGGGCCGATAAATCGATATCCGCCGAAGAAACCCTCTACGCTTCGTCTATAGCCGATGCCAGCAGGATCTTCGCCGCAGGGCAGTGGGGATCGGTGTTCAGGTCGGATGACGACGGGGAAACCTGGACCAGGACCTTAGGCACCGGAACATCCGACAACCTTTTCAGCGTTCAATTCCTCAGCCGCGACCTGGGTTATACCGCGGGGGCGAATGGCGTACTTTTCAGGACCACCAACGGCGGAGATTTATGGACCAGGCTGGAAAAGCTTTCCGACACCGCGCTTTCGGAAGTCCATTTTGTCAGTAATGACACAGGTTTTGTTGCCGGTTACGATGGCGTTCTGGCACGCACCACTGACGGAGGATTAAGCTGGCAGAAACATTTCTATACCACGACAGGTGGTATAACCGCCCTTTGCTTCCCCGAAAAGAACATCATTTATGCCATCGATTATGCAGGGCTCATCCTTAAAACCACCGATTGCGGCTCCACCTGGAACGAGATCTACCGCAACGACACCATGACCCTCGAGGCGGCTTTCTTCATCGATAAGCTCCACGGCTATGTTTCCAACTACGAAACCGGGATCCTTTACACCGACGACGGGGGTGCGACCTGGACCGTACTTCCCGGCATCACTTCCAACCTCATCCTCGACATGAAATTCACATCACTCTATTCAGGCTACATCATAGGGGCCCGGGGAACTATCATCAAAGCCAGCGATACTGCAGTATTTATTTCTTTAATGACTGAAGATGAGGAAGCCCTGCTTATCAGTCCGAACCCCGCTTCGGGAATGGCAAAGATCTCGTGTACACTCCGAAGCCGTTGTGAAGCAAGCATCACGGTGTATGATGCTTCAGGAAAAACGATGCTGAATGCCGGGTATGGCAGCCGGGTTGACGGAAAGAACGAATTCCTGCTTTCCACTGAAGGCATGCCCTCAGGAATGTATTTCGTGAACCTGAAAGCAGGGAAACAGAGGTTTGCAGGCAAACTTTTTGTGAAGTAAATTTCGCTCGTAATTTCACAACACTGCTGCATCCTGCGCTCGCAGCAATATAAACTAATGCCGGATGAGTTGCAGGGTCACTGTATCGTCAGGGGCGAAGAAGCCACCGTCTTACTCCCTGTCACAAGGATCCCGATCGCAGTATAAGCTCCCACATCCGGAATGCTGAAACTTGAAAGCAATATATGACCGTAAGACTGCGGATTTGTGAAGGTGAATGAATTGTATGCCGATCCGTCACTTTTGTTGATCTGGATCTTAACAGTTGATCCCCCCATATCATCCTGGCTTTCGAGCCGGAAGTAAATCGTACTCCCATGCTGAAACACAGTCCCCACGCCGGTCAGCTGAAAAAGATTGGACGGGTTGAGGCCGGTGCCGAATGTAAGGCTGTTGGAAAATTCCGAGGTGCTGTCGGTAGATGACTTGCTGCATCCCAGCAGGAATACGAGACTTAAAATTGTAAAGAGAGCTCTTTTCATACTGTATGAATTTGATTAGTAGTAGTTATGCACAAATATGCAACATTAAAAAATAAAAGTCAAGAAGTGTTAAAAGATTCTCGGTCCCGGTTTCCGGAACCCGGATCCGGAATCCGGGATCTGGTGACATGTGGCAGGTGAATTTTCGTACTTTTGCAAAAATTTTCTGAAAATGGAACATCTGCGAAGGAACAAGGTCTGTGATCTGCTGAAATCGAATGAATTCGGAAAGGAAGTTCTGGTGAAGGGCTGGGTGCGAACCCGCCGTGGAAACAAAAACGTGAACTTCATTGCCCTGAACGACGGCAGTATAATCCACAGTATACAGGTTGTTATCGAAATGTCGGAATTCAGCGAGGAAGCCCTGAAACCAGTCACGACGGGAGCATGCATTGCCGTGAAAGGCATTTTGGTTGAATCCAGGGGGCAGGGCCAGAACGTGGAGATCCAGGGAAAAGAGATTGAGATTTACGGTACAGCCGACCCCGAGACCTACCCTTTGCAGAAAAAGGGACATTCCCTGGAATTCCTCAGGGAGATCGCTCACCTCCGCCCGCGCACCAATACTTTCGGAGCTGTACTCCGCATACGTCATGCCATGGCCTTCGCCATCCACAAATATTACAATGATAACGGGTTCTTTTACCTGCATTCGCCCATCATTACCGGTTCGGATGCGGAAGGCGCAGGTGCTATGTTCCGGGTTTCGATACTGGACCCGAAAAATCCGCCTCTAACAGAAGATGGTCATGTAGATTATACCCAGGATTTCTTTGGGAAGGAAACCAACCTTACGGTATCAGGCCAGCTTGAAGGAGAACTCGGAGCCATGGCCCTCTCACTGGTTTATACTTTTGGTCCGACTTTCAGGGCCGAAAATTCGAACACCCCCCGCCACCTTGCCGAGTTCTGGATGATAGAACCGGAGATGGCCTTCTATGATATCACCGACAATATGGACCTGGCGGAAGACTTCCTGAAGTACCTCATGCAGTACGCTCTTGATCATTGCCTGGATGACCTTGAGTTTCTTAACAAAATGTATGACAATGAGCTGATAGACAGGCTTAAACAGGTCATTGAAAGTAAATTTGAACGCCTTACATATACAAATGCTGTCGAGATCCTCGTGGCCTCCGGACAGAAATGGGAGTTCCCTGTATCCTGGGGCACCGACCTCCAGGCCGAACACGAACGTTACCTGGTCGAAAAATATTTCGGAAAGCCTGTTATTTTAACCGATTATCCGAAGGATATCAAAGCGTTTTACATGAAACAGAATGCCGATCAGAAGACGGTTCGCGGCATGGATGTGCTGTTCCCGAAGATCGGCGAGATCATCGGTGGTTCGCAGCGCGAAGAAAACCTCGAAGCCCTTACAAACCGCATACACGAGATGAAAATCCCCGAAAAGGATGTATGGTGGTATCTCGACACACGCAAATTCGGCACGGCTCCCCATTCCGGTTTCGGACTGGGATTCGAACGCCTTATTCTCTTTGTTACGGGGATGGCGAACATCAGGGATGTGATCCCATTCCCGAGAACCCCGAAGAACGCGGAGTTTTGATAATTATATTAACTTTGTGAAGCGAAGTTTATTTACGAATGCCAGAAACGACTTAGATGCGGGCCAAAAAATTAAAAATCAATACCATAGATTTAGATTCCCTGAAAGAAAACCCGGTAATCAGCCTCGATAAGTCAACGGATTACACATTGGAATTCGTGTCGAAACACATCATTGAACATATTTCGGTGACGGATATTAAAGGAAAAGCCATCCACGAATCCGGCATTAACGGAACCCATTTCATATTCAATTACCGCCACGGCTGCAAGGATATGGTTTTGCTCAGGATACAAAAACAAAAAGACGAAACCAGGATTCTCATTTTATAATTCCTCCGCCCAGGCAACTTTTTCACAACCTTAGGGTTATATAATCAGGATGATATTTTCGAGGAAGAACACCGAAGCAAAAAGCTTAAACCGGGCTTCCATCGGGGTATTGTATGATAAACATGCCCCATGGCTGCTGGCGGTATGCCTGCGTTACATTGGAACCCGCGAGGATGCTGAGGATGTTATGCATGACGGGTTTATGAAGATCATCCGGAGCATTGATAATTTTAAAGAAAAACAAACAGGCAGCCTCGAAGCCTGGATGCGCAGGATCATGGTGAATACGGCCCTGAATTTCATCCGGGACCATAAGAAGGAAAAAATGTTCATTGATCTGGATCCGGTGCTGGAGTCTGTCCAGGTCCCCTCTGATAATGATGATGATTTCGGCAGATGTGATCTCACAAAAGACCAGCTGATGGACCTTGTTTGCGAGCTTCCGGCCGGATACCGCACCGTGTTCAATCTCTATGTGATGGAGGACTATTCACACAAAGAAATCGCTGAACTCCTCGGGATTTCTGAAAACACATCTAAATCGCAATTATCGAAAGCAAGAAATTTATTAAGGAAACGCCTCCTGGTGTTTCGAAATGAAAGAAATTATGAAAAGGCAGAATCCAGTCGATGACCTTTTCCGCAGGGAACTGGCGGGTTACAAGGTCACGCCCTCAGCAGAGCGCCGGGCAGCGTTCATGCAGGAAGCGGGTGGGATAAGGAGCAAAGGCTCCCGGTTTGTTTGGTGGATCATCGGAGCCGTTGTGCTGATAATGGTCCCACTTGGAGTGTTGGTTTTAACTCAGCGGGACCATGAGCTGCCCGGAATTGCCCCGGAATCTAAGGTTTCCACCCAACTGCCCGTAAGTAAACCGAATGCTGCCGTTTCCATCCAACTTGCTTCAAATACACCTGTAGCTGCCGTTTTGAACCGGCCTGCTCCAAATACCCCTGCTGCTGCCGTTTTGAACCGGCCTGCTCCAAATACACCCGAAGCTGCAGTTTTGAACCAGGCTGATGTAAATACCCCGGCATCAGCCGTTGCGGTCACACTGCCGGTGACAGCAACGAATACCAACGCGGCACGGCCTGCGAACCCTGGCACTGCTGTTGCAGTGAGCGGCACGATTCCATCACCTTCAGCAGGTAAGGAGGTTACAGACACACTTATAATTCCGTCGCATTCAAAACATAACGAGGGAAACAACAGCCTTTCCAGGAAATGGAATATAAGCCTGGGTGCAAATTACTCCCCCGAATGGATGTTCAACACCCTCAACGGTGATAAATTTGCGAATAACTTCGGCCTGGAAGGAACCTTTCATTTCGGACCGTATTCAGTGCGGACGGGCGTTGGGCTGAGCATCACAACAGGCTGGAATGAAGTGCTGGTACAGTCGAATCCCTACCTGGGATCCTACCAGGCCCTTGACTCCATTACATTTACATGGGGTCAGAATTACAGTCTCGTACCTACTTATTATACTTCCAGCCAGAATGTTTATGACACGGCCCGGCAGTATACCTACACCAACATCAAGAAACGATATACTTACCTGCAGATTCCAATGGTACTGGGATATGACTTCTGGCATAACAACTGGTTGTCGCTGGGGGTAAGGGCAGGTGCGGTAATGTCGCTTCTGCTGAATACCGAAACATCGTCTATGACATACGACCCGGGCAAAGACAGGATTGTCACCATCAATAATATAACCCCCGACCGTATCCATCTCAACTGGCAGGCGATAGGAGGGATCAACGTTTCCTTCAGGCTGTCGGGCAGGTTCAGTATTGAAGTTGAACCTGAAGTCAGGTATTATTTCAACTCGGTTTACGAATCGTCGGAGCTTACGAAGAAGCCCTGGTCGGTGGGAGTTAGAACAGCGTTCATTATTAAGTTTTAAACAATATTCATACGCGTTTAATAGCGTAAATAAATCAACCTGCTACGGGCAACTTTTATAAAATCCGGTGTTTATTAAACAGGTACAACAATCAAATAAGTAAATTCGTAACTTAATAGATCCATTGATTATGAAAAAAATTCTCCTTTTTATTATGTTGTGGTTTTCAGCCTGCGGACTGATGGCACAGGGTGATGCATTGCATATTTCAGGCTACGTCACTGACAGCATTACCGGATACGGGGTTCCTGATTATCCCCTGAGTATTGATATAGATTCGACAAATCTCGGAGTTGTGATTCACCTTGAGTCACATACCAATGCAAACGGGTTTTACTCAGATACCTTATTTTTTGCTCCAGGGCAGACTCCCACAGGGATAGCCCGTATTTCACTCAGCGACTGCCGGCAGGTAGTCCATTCCGCAAACTGCTTTTTTAGTCCCGGTCACCTGAATATCACCCATAATTTCGTGATCTGCACCGGCCCGACACCCCCTCCCTGCCATGCCGACTTTAACCCGGCCCCACCAGCTCCTCCTCAGAACCCGCTGAACGTTCATTTCATCAACACTTCAGTTGGAGCTAACGGACCCTGGCTGTGGATGTTTGGCGACGGAACCACGTCGACGAATTTTGACCCCTGGCATATTTACCAGGCGCCGGGCTTATACCATGTCTGGCTTAGCATGGGAGATACCCTTCTGGGCGGATGTTATGACTTAAAAGACCATTTTGTCCAGGTTGGAGACTCCATGGGAGGCGGATGCCATGCCGATTTCAGCGCAAATCCCATCCTGCCCCCTCTCACGATGCAGTTCAATAACCTCTCGACAGGAACTGCCGGTTCTTGGTTCTGGAGCTTCGGCGACGGAAACAGCGCGACTTCTTTCGAACCTCACCATACCTATGCAGCACCCGGACTTTATCAGGTGAGCCTGAGCATTGGCGACAGTAATACAGGATGCTGGGATTATGCATCCAAAATGATCCATGTCGGCGATACCCTCCCCCCGCCTTGTCAGCCAGCCTTTACCTGGAATCAGGATTCCTTACATCAGAATCATGAAGTTCATTTTATTAACCAGAGCACACCTGAAAATTGCGGCTGGTACTGGAACTTCGGTGACAGCACCTTATCGAACGAAAAAAATCCAACACATACCTTTGCTGCCAACGGTGTTTACAATGTATGTCTTACCATCTCGAATCCCGCAACCCAGTGTTCTGCAACCCAGTGTCACGAAGTACATGTCGGCCCGCCTCCTCCTCCCCCCTGCACAAGCTGGTTTTCGTTTATGCCCAATTGGCTGAACCTGACTTTCGAAGGCCATCTGCCGCAAAATGCGCCGGCCACCTATGACTGGACTTTTGGTGACGGCACAGCCGGAACCGGGAAAAACATTCAGCATCATTTTGCAGCTCCCGGGTTTTATGATGTTAGCCTGACGACAGTACTCCTGGATTCAAACCAGTGCACCTTTACCAGCACACAGCACATCAGGGTGGCCGACAGCAGTGCAATTCACCAGGTTTACGGACAGGTTTTCGCCGGAAATTTCCCGCTTCTTGCCGGAATGGCGATGATCTTTTCAGACGATACCTTACCCGGGGGATTGCCTTTCTTTGCTATGTCTCCCCTCGATTCAATGGGAGTGTACATGTTTCCCTATGTCCCCGACGGTCAGTTTGTTATCTGGGCCATGCCTTTTGATTCAACCGGATCATACCTGCCAACTTTCTATGAAAATGCATTGTATTGGGAACAGGCCAATAAAATTCAGCTTGGCAATCCGCAAAACCCTTACAACATTCATCTGCTCCATGCAGGCAGCATTCCTTCCGGACCTGCTGCTATTAACGGGCATGTGAACACCCAGGGGCTGAAGTCAGCTAACGTGGATCAGATCACTATGTTCCTCACTGATGAGCAGGGCAATGCCATTGGGTTCAGGCAAGTGAGTTCGTCCGGAACATTTGATTTCAGCGGGATGGCGTATGGCACCTATTATCTCAAACCTGAACTTCCAAATACCACCAGCGACCAGGTGAAAGTCGTACTGAACGCCGCCAATCCGACAGCGAGTGTCACGATGACGTACAGTGGGAAAAGCATACTTGGCGTAAGCGAAGCTTCAGCTGTGGAAAATTTTACAGCGTATCCCAACCCGGTAAAAGATGTGCTGAGCCTTAACCTTACTCTGTTAAATGCGACGAATGCAACTATCGGAATATACAGTTTCAGCGGGCAGAAGGTCCTCGGCGAAAACGTAAGCCTCAGCCGGGGCGGGAATGTAGTTAAGCTGGATGTAAGTCTTTTAAACGCTGGTTTATATACACTGCAGATCACATCTGCCGAAGGCATCAGGTTAGTGCAGAAGATAGCGGTCATTAAATAGCTTTGCTTTGGTTTGAGGGTAGTTTGTTTTGCGTCGGCCCGGGATCCCGGGCCGACGCATTTCCCTTTGCCTGCAGCGAAGTTCTCAATACCCCGGTTTCCAAAAAGCTTTACCATAACCCTTCGATCCCGAAATTCCGTATTTTTGCCGTTCAACTTCCAACAACACGATGGACGAAAACCCCTGGTACGCAGTCTACACAAAATCGCGTTACGAAAAGAAACTGGCTGAAAACCTGAACCAGAAAGGCATTGAAGCCTACGTTCCCCTGAAAAAGGTAGTACGGCAATGGAGCGACCGGAGGAAACTTGTCAGCGAACCCCTCATCCGTTCCTATTGTTTTGTGAGACCAAGACCCGGCCCGCAACAGTACAATGAAGTGCTGGATACCAACGGGGCCGTTCGTTTTGTCTGGTTCTCGGGTAAACCTGCACCCATCCCAAACAAACAAATCGACATACTCAAAGTCATCACCGGATCGGATGTGGAAGTGGACGTGCTTCCGGGATCACTTCTTAAAGGGTCCACGGTGAGGGTAAATGCCGGACCACTTGCAGGGGTGACGGGTGAGCTTGTCTCAATCGCAGGAAAACACAGGGTCCTGATTAAAATTGATCACCTGGATCAGGTCCTGACGATCTCAATCTCTCCCCTGCTTGTCGAACCACTCCCACATCATCCAGCATAAAAAATAAAATCCATAAAAAAGGATTCTCGTCAGCCAGTTATGTGCAAAGCCGTACCATTCAAGGTAGTGGTTTGATATTGGGATAAGAAGCATAAAATGAAGGGTGGAGGCAAAAATCAGGATCATCATCGAAAAGGGCCAGAGAACTAATTTTTTGCGCCAGGGGAGGGGATAAAGTAACAGGACAAAGCTCAATCGTATCATAGGATAGAGGCCTGTACATCCGGGGTATAATGCAATGACCGGCCTGCCGGCGATAAATATAGTATGATTTACTGATGTTTGGATGTCAGGATAAAATATCTGCAAAACAAAGCAGCTGGTATGAGTTATGAAATATGAAAGGCGTTCGTGGATCGGGTTTAACAGTTCCTGGCCTGGCGTTGTTTTATCAAATAACATCCATAATAATCTTCCAAGGATATATAAAGCCAGAAAAATTAAAAACCGCAGGACCTGGCCTCGGGGACTTCGCTCGTGAATCAAGGCTGAAACCGGTTTTATTGCAGGTTTTAATTGCATAAGCAATGATACGGAGATCCTCTGTTCTATATTTGCCCCACGTCTGGCCGCACCCTAATCATACTTACCTTTTGTATACAGGGTCTCCTCAACGCTTAACTTATCTGTAAGAACTTCTCAGCCGGAATAATCTTCATATACCCTTCTGATCCCTTCTTCAATACCAATCCCGGACTTGAACCCAAGTTCTTTCAAAGCTGAAATGTCAAGTAACTTTCGGGAACTTCCTGCTGCACGTATATTATCAAATCTTATTTCCCCCCTGAACCCGATCACTTTTTGTACAAGCAGGGCAAGATTAAGAATTGTCTGGTCAACACCTGTCCCAATATTCATAAATAAGGAACCGGAAGCGGCAAGCCTTGAGACATCCACTTCCTCCATTATTTTTATACAAGCCGATGCCATGTCATCAACATGCATGAATTCGCGGTATACTTTGCCGGTTCCCCATAATGTTACCGTGACCTTGTTTTGATTCTCCTTATCGGAAGTAATCCCAAACATTGTCAGAACTCCGATTATTTCTTCTTCAGAGGATTTTTGATCAATGCCTGCAACGGGACGTTTGTCGAGGTCGTGACGAAGAGCGGTCCAGTCCCTGTGCTCCAGGCATTTGGCTAAATGCATTTTACGGATCAGGGCAGGCATCACATGGGAGGTTTCCAGGTTGTAATTATCATTGGGGCCATAAAGATTGGTGGGCATCACCGAGATGAAATTGCAACCGTATTGCCTGTAATAACTCTCGCATAGTTTGATCCCTGCTATCTTGGCTATTGCATAGGGCTCGTTGGTTTGCTCTAACTCTCCGGTAAGCAGGTATTCTTCTTTGAGCGGCTGGGGAGCATTTTTCGGATAGATGCATGAACTGCCCAGGAATAATAACTTTTTTACTCCGGATATATAACTCTGGTGGATGACGTTGTTCTGTATCATCAGGTTCTCGTAGATAAACTGGGCACGATAAGTATTGTTGGCCTGGATTCCACCCACTTTGGCTGCAGCAAGTACAACATAATCAGGCCTCTCTGCTTTGAAGAAATCTGTGACGGCCTTCTGGTTCGTTAAATCCAGTTCCTCCAGTGTAAGGCAGATGATGTTGTTATACCCTTCCTCCTTCAACCTTCTTACAATAGCCGAACCAACCATCCCGGTATGACCGGCTACATATATTTTCCCGGATTTCTCCATCATTTTCGTCCTTACTCTTTCCGGTCCTTTATCTTTTCAAAATCTGCATTTACCATTAACCTTACCAGCTCTTTAAAGGTTGTTTCAGGCTCCCATTGAAGAAGTTGTTTTGCCTTCGTGTAATCACCCTGCAGGAAATCAACTTCGGTAGGGCGGAAATACCGGGGATCTATCCCTATCACTTCTTTCCCGCTTGATTTCAGTAAGCCTGTTTCAGAGACCCCGCTTCCTTTCCAGTACACCTCTTCCCCCAGGTTCCTGAATGATTCTTCTATGAATTCACGCACTGTGTGGGTCTCGTTGGTCGCCAGGACAAAATCACCGGGTTCGCCTGCCTGTAGCATCCGCCACATCCCTTCCACATACTCAGGTGCATAGCCCCAGTCTCGCTTTGAATCCAGGTTGCCCATAAAGAGCTTGTCCTGCATGCCAAGGATAATCTTTGAAACGCCAACGGATATTTTACGGGTCACAAAAGTTTTTCCCCTGCGTTCCGATTCGTGGTTAAAGAGTATGCCGTTGCTTGCAAAGAGACCGTACGCCTCACGATAATTCACGGTAACCCAGTAGGAGTATAATTTGGCTGCGGCATACGGGCTCCTGGGATAAAACGGGGTCTTTTCGGTCTGGGGGATCTCCTGCACCAGTCCATACAACTCTGAAGTACTGGCCTGGTAAAACCTGGTCTTTACTTTGTTTTCCTTGATTGCATCAAGAAAGCGGAGGGTGCCTATGCCATCCACCTCGGCGGTGTATTCAGGAACTTCAAAAGAAACATGCACATGCGATTGAGCACCCAGGTTATAGATCTCGTCGGGCCGGGTCTTTTCCACCAGGCGGTTCAGGTTGCTCGAATCGGTAAGATCGCCGTAATGCAGGAACAGCTGTTTATTATAGATCTCTTTATTATTAAAAAGATGGTCGATTCGAAAGGTGTTGAATGAACTCGACCGCCTGATGATGCCATGAACGGTATATCCTTTGTCGAGCAGCAACTCGGTAAGATAACTACCGTCCTGTCCGGTTATGCCTGATATAAGTGCAACTTTTTTCATAGTACTTGTTTTTTATCCCATATAAGCAGCCACTCATTTGCCCTGACATCCTCTGCTTTAATATTAACCGGTTTTTGTATGGTATAAAGGATGCTCCGGCCAATGCTCTTTTCGGTCTTTTCAATCTTCAGGTTGAGGCTGGTCTTATTTACCTTGTCGCCCACAATGACCAGTTCAAGCGGGCCGTGATTGAGGCCTTTTGAAATTGGTCCCGCCAGGAACACCTTCTCAACATTCTCAAGATTTCGTACGATTTTTTCCAGGATCTGGTCAATCCCAATGTGTTTATTCAGCAGGTCGTTTATGCCTGCATACAAAGGGTGCTTTTTATTGGCCCTGAAAAGCTTCTTGTTTTTCTCAGAATATGACTCAAGCATGCCGGCTGCTTCAAAGCGGTTTAATTCAATACGGATGGCATTTGACGATTCTCCGAACTCTCCTTCAAGGCCTCGTAAATATCCTTTCGAGTCAGGATTCAGAAATAAGCGAAACAATAATTTAATCCGGGTCTTGTTGGTGATTAACGTCTCCATCATAAAAAAAATGATTTAATAACTCATAGCTCTAAGAATTATACTGCGTCACCTTTTAATCAGGCAAACCATAACAATTCCTCAACTAAGGAGATGTATTGCAAGTTCAATGGAAAGGCTTGGTAATTATGAATTTTAGACATTATCGCTGCCCTCCTTGGATAACAAATTTACTCACTTAAATTAAAAAATCAATAATTGACAGCCTGAAAATCCTGAAATTTCCGATTGAGTAGTTTTATTATACATAACGTTTATAAGAATAATCGACAGTATATCAGATGATAAATGAAAACCGTTAGGACGGTCGGTCGATTAAGATGATTGTCACATAAGTCCCGATTCCGGATTTTTTCCCTATATTTGCGATATGCAGAAACGTTGGGTCACGAAACCGGAAGGCGATAGGGAAAGCGTACTAAAAATGTCGGAGCTGCTGGGGATCGACCGTTATCTTTCAGAACTGCTGGTACAACGTGGCATCACCACCTTTGAGAATGCGAAAACCTTTTTCAGGCCAAACCTGAACCAGCTTCATGATCCTTTCCGGATGAAGGATATGGACCGGGCGATCAGCCGCATTGAAGATGCGATCGCGAATGGTGAAAAAATTATAGTATATGGCGATTACGATGTGGACGGCACAACGGCTGTGGCCCTGGTATTCAGTTTTTTAAAGCATTTTCATGAGGGGGTTGATTATTATATCCCTGACCGCTATACCGAGGGTTACGGGATTTCACTGAAGGGGATCGATTATGCCGCGGAAAACAATTTCAAGCTGATCATTGCTCTCGATTGCGGGATCAAGGCTGTCGAAAAGGTTGTTTATGCCCTTGAAAAAGGGATTGATTTCATTATCTGCGACCATCACCGTCCGGGTGCTGAACTCCCTCCTGCATCTGCAGTTTTGGATCCCAAGCGGGCCGATTGCACTTACCCGTATAAAGAGCTTTCAGGCTGCGGCATCGGGTTTAAACTCATCCAGGCGATAGCTTTGCGGAAAAACATTCCTTTCGATGAACTTCATACCTACCTCGACCTGGTGGTGATCAGTATCGCAGCGGATATCGTGGATATTACGGGGGAGAACCGGGTTCTTGCCTACTACGGGCTTAAACTGATAAACAGTTCGCCCCGTCCTGGTGTCGAAGCCTTACTGCATTACGCCGGCGTTCACAAAAAAGTAGACAACAACTCTCCGCTAATAGCTGAAAACTCTCCTCCTGTCGCCCGTGACAGTCGTGATGACGTGATGAAGGGAGGCAAAGGGTACGGCAATTGTTACGACAAAGAACTTACCATTACCGATCTTGTGTTCACTATCGGGCCCAGGATTAATGCGGCCGGGAGGATAGAAAGCGGGAAGAATTCAGTTAAGCTGCTGATTTCGGCAAGCCTGGATGATGCGCGTTCGGTGGCTGAACAGATCAACAATTACAATACCGAACGAAAGAACCTGGATGCCATTGCCACCCACGAGGCGATCGACATGATCAGCCGGAATGAGAAGCTGCGGAATGCCAAATCAACGGTGATCTATCATCCCGACTGGCACAAGGGTGTTATCGGCATTGTGGCCTCGAGGCTCACCGAAACGTTTTACAGGCCAACGATCGTGCTGACGTTATCGGGCGGACTGATTACCGGTTCGGCAAGGAGTGTCAAGGATTTTGATATCTATGAGGCAGTGGATGCCTGCAGTGGGCTGCTGGAACATTTCGGGGGCCATAAATACGCGGCCGGGCTCTCGCTGAAACCCGAAAACCTTCTGGCGTTCCAGGACAAATTCGAGGAAGTCGTTACTGAGAAGATGAAAGGGGTTGATTTTCAGCCTGAACTGGATATCGACCTCGTGCTTCCCCTGAGTGCGGTGAACTCGCGTTTTTACAATATTCTCAAACAATTCGCTCCTTTCGGCCCCGGAAATATGGCCCCCCTGTTCGAAACTGAAGGAGTAGTAAATGCCGGGGGCTCGCGCCTTGTCGGTAAAAACCATATCCGCCTGACCGTTGTCCACCCCGAGATTTCCGGCGGCCCCTGCTCCGCAATCGCCTTCCAGCAGGGCGATCATTTTGGCCTGATCGATAAAGGAATCCCTTTCGATATATGCTTCCACCTGGAAGAAAATGAATGGAATGGCGCCGTTAACCTCCAGCTGAACGTGAAGGATATACGGTTTCCAATGTGACTTATGAAAGGTGAATACTGAACCGTGACTTGAATTGGTGACTGGTCACCGGTCACTAATTTCACCCACCCGATCCGAAGCAGATATCCATTTTACGCGCCTTCTCAACGAGGGGATCATTAATGGGCACAAGCCGGAGTTTGCCGCCGACCTCTTTGAGCGGGACTGAAGTGATGTCATTACCTTTGAGGCAGACCATGCGGCCGAATTTTTTTGCGGCGATGAGTTCGACGGCATATGCGCCGTATCTTGTGGCGAGTACCCGGTCCATCGGCGAAGGGGTGCCCCCCCTCTGTACATAACCTAAAATGGTTTCACGGGTCTCCAGGCCGGTGAGTTCTTTGATGCTGTTTCCGATGTACTGTGCTGCCGGTTGTTCCTTGGGCGTGGGAATGCCTTCGGCCACGACAACAATGGAATATGGTTTTTTGCTGATGGCTCGCTTTTTAAGGCATTTGGCTACGGTTTCTATCTTATATTCTATTTCGGGGATAAGGATGACGTCACCACCTCCTGCGATGCCTGAGTATAAGGCAAGCCATCCGGCATGATGGCCCATGACTTCGATGACCATAATGCGTTTGTGGCTGTTGGCGGTGCTGTGCAACCTGTCGATGGCTTCGGTGGCTATCCACACAGCCGAATCAAATCCGAAAGTGACATCCGTCCCGTACACATCATTATCGATGGTTTTGGGGATGCCTATAATATTAAGGCCTTCTTCAGCCAGGAGGGCTGCCGTGCGCTGGGTTCCGTTTCCGCCTATGCAAACAAGGGCATCAAGCCCAAGTTCATTATAATGTTTGCGGATGAGTTTGGGCTTGTCAATGGTGTTGAACGTTGAGCTCTTCTTGAATGGGTTTTCACGGGATGTTCCCAATATGGTCCCGCCTACGGTGAGTATGCCCGAAAGCTGGTTCTCGTCGAGCAGGGTATACTCCTGGTTGATAAGACCGAGGAAACCTGACGATATCCCGATGACTTCCATGCCGTATTCGAGGATCGCGGTCTTCCCGACTCCCCGTATTGCAGCGTTGATGCCAGGGCAGTCGCCCCCGGCGGTGAGGATGCCGATTTTCATAATAAAAGATTGAAAAGCGAAATGGCGAAAAGCGAAAGGCGAAATTTTTCTATCAGGAATTTCGCTTTTCTCAACTCGCTTTTCGCTTTTATTTTAATTCAAAACTCCCTTCGCCTATCTCCTTATCATCAGTAAACACCGAAATGATATACTTCCCTTTCATCGCGGGGATGTCGTTGTCTTTCTTATTCCAGATTACATTAAGGTTCTGAGCTTTGCCGGTATAGTTCACATCTTCGCGGATGGAGTAAGGAAGCGTTTGCCCGTTATAAGTAAACACGTCATATTTTGTCTTCTGAATGATGACGTTATCAGGGCGCTGTATCCTCACATAGATAGATCGTTTGCCGGCGGGGACCAGGGGGTTCTCACTAAGCGTAAAGCTCACTTTCAGGCGTTCGGTGCGGGAGGCTTTGTCAGTAACGGTTTCTTTGCCTCCTCCTTTGACTTTGTAAGCCAATGCGCTCACATCGTAAGCCTTAATGAAAGCAGCCTGGTTCATTTTTTCTTTCAGGTCTTCCTTATCCTTGATGAGAGACTGGTTACGGTTCTTTTCAGTCCGTACTTCCGCCCTTACTTTTTCATTTTCAGCAGTGAGTTCACGGTTCACAGTATAAAGGGAATCCATCTGACGGATATAGCCCTGCGCCACAACCTGGAGCATCGCGAGTTTCTTGCGTATCTTGTTGTATTCCCACTGGGTGTCGAGCAGCTTTTTAATCTCAACGGCATTGGCCTGGATGAGGCTGTCCTTCGCTTTCAGACTGTCGCTCAATGCTCCGTATTCGACCTTGATTTTGTTGTGTTCCACGATAACCGAATCGAGCTCATGCTGAAGCTCACTTCTTTCGGTTTCCTTTTCGTGAACCAGCTTTAGCAGCTGAGATCGCTGGATAAACAACCAGAATGCCAGAACGAGAATGAGGATCCCGAGGATAGCCAGATACATCTTGTATTTGCGGGTGCCGGAACTTTGTTCTTCCATGGTCCTAGAATGTTGATTAATGATTCAAATATAAAAAGAAATGAAAAGCGAAAGGCGAGCAGCGAAAGGCGAATTTTTTCTTTCAATTATTTCGCTTTTCGCTGCTCGCTTTTCGCTTTTAATCAATGCTTATCCGTCGGAGCCTTTATGACATCCCCGTGCTCTCTCACAATTTCTTTCAGCCACCATTCGGGGTAACCGGGCTGGGATGGCATCACAGGAACTCCGTAACCGTTATCCTGGAACTTCCCGTCCTTTTCCTTCATGATGTTGCCGTCCTTGTACTTAATGAAAAGATATTCGCCAAGTTCTTTCCAGCGGGCTACAGTGGCATCTGCCGTCTTCACACTATAATTCGTTACACAGGCAATGCCTTTTGCCTTATCGGTTTTATAAAGCTTTGCAGCTTCGGCGTCGATCTTCGGGGTTTCCTGGGAGTACCTGGTTTCAAGCTCACCCTGGACTTTCTGAAGGTCCTTGATCATATAGCTCCATCGGGTGTAGACCCAATTGGCTACCCAGTTGAAGGTCCAGAATCCCGAGGTGCTGCTCCAGTGCAGCATATCTCCGTTGCCTACTGCGTAGGATTTCGGCACCTTGTTACATCCGCAGTAAATCGGGTTAAACACAGTGCACCAGGTATCGTCAACGCCGAACCAGAAGATGCCCCCGATAGGATCGGGCAGCCAGGAACGGCTCTGGGCTACGAAAACGAAGCCTGTCTGCATGGTCGAAGTGGCGCGTTCGTGCACGTAATTCACTGAATCAACGCTCCACGTCATGGGCCTCCAGCGGATAGGGCAGGCAAACGGACCGGCTCCGATATCGTGGTTCATATCCATCTTCGTGCCTTCGTAATGGTCACGCATAAGACCCTGCATATCCTGGGCCGAAATTTTATGGTCTGGCTTGACATAGAGCGGCATACGGTTGGTTGCATAGCCCCATTTCCCTGTCTGGACTTTACCCATGGCATAATCCTGGTATTTGCCCATATCTTTATTGCAGCGGTTGAACATGGCCCACACCCGGGCTTCGCAGAAGCGGGCGCCACCGAAAGTCACGGGAGCATAAGTGTCGGAGAAGCTGAACTCTTCATCCTTGCCATCGAACCAGCCTTTAGATCTTGCAAACGAGATCACATCAGCCGAGTAAATACAATTCTGGGGATCATTTAAAGGGAACTGGGTGATCCTTGCCTCGTTGGCGTGACCCGAAATGTACCCGTCGGGTATGCGCACAGCCACCCATACAGCGCCTTTTACCCCTTCGCCCTTGCTGATCATCTCGAGGATCCAGGCTTCGTTGGCATCGGATATGCTGAAGGATTCGCCTTCAGATGCATAGCCATATGCAGCGGTAAGCTCGCCGAACATTTTGATAGCTTCGCGGGCAGTCTTCGAACGCTGAAGTCCCACATATATGAGAGCACCGTAGTCGACAATAGCATCTTTCTGATGCTGAAGCTCTTCACGGCCCCCGAAGGTGGTTTCACCTATGGCGACCTGGTGTTCGTTCATATTGCCTATGACCTGGTAAGTATGCCTGAGCTGGGGTATCTTGCCAAGGGGCTTCTGGGTATCCCATTCAATGATATTCAACATGGCTCCTGCCGGCCAGTCTTTCGCGGGCCAGAAATATAATTCTCCGTAAAGCTGGTGTGAATCAGCCGAATACGAAATCATCACGGATCCGTCCGTGGAGGCTCCTTTAGTGACAATGAAATTGGTGCATGGATGTGCCTGAAATGCGATAAGCATTACCAGGGTAGTTAAAATCAGGGTTTTGCGCATATTATATTGTTTTGTGAATAGATAATGGTTAATTGTGACTCGTGACTAGTGACTTTTCGCTTTTCGCTTTTCGCTTTTCACTTTTCACTTTTCGCTTTTCGCTTTTCGCTTTTCGCTTTTCGCTTTTCGCTAATGGCAAAATTAAACATTCCCTGCAAACTGGCAAGGGCTTGATCAAAGTACAGCAAATATTCGTATCTTTGCACTTAATATACAAACTATTATGAGTGCAATTGTGATTAAAGCCGACAATCAAAGTAAGAGATAAAGAACACAATTTCACTTTTATGCATAAGATGAAACCAATTGGCAAATGTTCTTTTTTCAGCTTGATCGCTTTACTTGTTATGTTTCAGGTAATGCCCATGCTATCGTATTCCCAGGAAAAGACAAAAGAGAAAAAGCCAAGGGAGAAGGATCTTCTTTCCCTTGAGTTTAATATGAATTATTCGATGGTCCTGGGAAAATACGGACAAACGGATAAAACGACGAATCAATCAGGTTATGCTAAGAACGGCTGGGTTGGGCAGCTTGGTTTGAACTGGCTCGGAAAGAGGGGATGGGGCCTTGGTTTTCAATACGATATCCAGCATAATGGGTATAAGGATACTGCTGCAAACATTAATCCTTACGGTACAAAATACCCGTTGGGGACTGCCGGTTGGATTAATAATTACCTTTTGCTTGGGCCGGTGTTTATTACGGATTTCGGAAAAGTGGAATTGAACGTGAAAGCTCTTTTTGGGTTGATCGTTGCACAATCGACCAATTTTAATGTGCAGAATCCCATTGACCAGTCAAATGTTTCGATCAACGCCACTGGTTTCGGTTATTCGGTGAATGTTGGCGTGGGATACCGCTTCAACCAGCACTGGGGGCTGAATGTTAAGATAAGCTACTTGGGAGGGACGCCTAAAGCTACAAAAAGTTACGGGCAGGAACTTGTCGGCTGGCAGCAGGTAAAAGACACAATTTCGGGAACCAGCTATAATATCCCCATATATTCGGCTGCGACAAAATATGAGATCAAAAGAACCGTTTCTACTATAAATACCGGGATCGGAGTGATATACCACTTTTAACAGGGATTAGGGATCAGGGATTGGTCACTAATATTCAGTCACCAGGCCCGGGTCACATAACAGGAAAACAATGAAACAACTACAAATAGGAAACCTCACCATTCAGATCCCGATAATCCAGGGAGGCATGGGCGTGGGTGTTTCGCTTTCGGGACTTGCTGTCGCAGTAGCGAATGAAGGCGGGGTAGGAGTGATCTCGAGCGCAGGGCTGGGCTTACTTTACCGTGATCTTTCGAGGGATTTTCTTGAAGCCAGTATTCTCGGACTTAAGGAGGAACTGCGGATTGCGAGGGAGAAAACGAAAGGCATTATCGGCGTGAATGTCATGGTTGCCATGACAAATTTTGCAGATATGGTCAGGACGTCGATAAAGGAGAAAGCTGATATACTTTTCTGCGGGGCTGGACTGCCTCTCGACCTGCCGTCTTTCCTCACGAAAGGCAGCATGACAAAGCTTGTTCCTATTGTATCATCGGGCCGTGCTGCGAAACTGATCTGCTCTAAATGGATCAGCACCTATAAATATGTGCCTGACGCCTTCGTGGTGGAAGGTCCGAAAGCTGGCGGCCACCTGGGTTTCAAGCAGGAACAGATTGCTGATGAGGATTACAGGCTGTGTAAGCTCGTAAGCGATGTTCAGAAAGAGGTTAAGGAAGTTGAGAAAGAGCATAACTGCAAAATACCTGTGATCGCGGCAGGCGGAATTTATACCGGAGGCGATATTTTTGACATCATGGAATGTGGCGCCGATGGGGTACAGATGGCGACCCGTTTTGTCACGACCAATGAATGCGACGCATCCGCAGCCTTTAAGCAGACATACATTGATGCAAAAGAAAACGATATTGAGATCATCAAAAGTCCGGTTGGCATGCCAGGCCGGGCTATCGTGAATTCGTTTATCGAGAAAGTAAGGGCCGGTAAGAAACACCCTTTCTCATGTCCGTTCAAATGCATCAAAACCTGCGAAATAAGCAGCAGTCCGTATTGTATAATCACCGCTCTGTTCAATGCGTTTAAAGGGAATTTTGAGAGCGGGTATGCCTTTGCCGGGACCAACGCCTTCAGGGCCACGAGGATTACAAGCGTAAAAGAGATTTTTACGGAACTGATTGAAGATTTCACAAAGAAAGCGGATGAGCTGCTGAAGAAGAAGAAAACAAACAACGATTAATTATCAGGGTTCAGAGGATTTTGACTTTTTCCCGATCGCTTTAATATGGCAATGAACACATTTACATATGTTTAGACGACTGCTTATCTTACTGATACCATTTCTGATCGCCACTCCCTCATCTGCCCAGGTCAATTTAAAAGATACTACGATAGGAATGGCGATGTTTTATGCAACCTATTCCTTCCAGTTGCCGGGAGGTGACCTGTCAAGGCTTTATGGAGGGAATTCGAGTATCGGAGGCGGGTTTCAATATAAATTGCGCTCAAACTGGATCATAGGCGCCGAAGGAAACTATTTATTCGGGGGGACTGTAAAGAATCCCGATTCCCTGATCAAAATGATCTCGACTTCCCAGGGCCTGATCATTGATGAGAACGGGTATATGGCGGGGCTTGTATACTATGAGAAGGGCTTCAGTATTTATGGGAAATTCGGGAAAATATTTCCTGTTTATCCCACGCTTGCACCAAACAGGAACTGCGGCATTACTGTAATGATGGGGGGCGGGTATATCCAGGATTGGATCAATATTCATAATCCCGACGGCACAACACCCCAGATCAACGGGGATTATGGTAAGGGCTACGACCGGCTCAACAGCGGCATCGCAGTGAATGCTTCCCTTGGATACCTGTTTATGAGCAATTCCCGCCTACTCAATTTTTATCTCGGGTTCGAGTTTGTACAATCCTGGACGAAAAGCCGCAGGCAGTTTGACTTCGACCGCATGGCTTACGACAATACAAGTTACTCCAGCCAGTTCTATGGCTTCAAGGTTTCCTGGTTCATACCGATCTATGCACGCAAACCCAAGGATTTTTACTACTACTAAAATATCAGGTTCCCTCACGAATTCAGGTCCGACCCGGCAGCCTTTGATGGCTTATTTCGAATGTTATGTAAATTATATGATAAAATGTTGTACATTTGATCGGCAATGTTCAATTTTATCCGGGTTGCATGCATTTCCTTTACACATTCTCTCTTAGGCTGTATTATTTGGCACTGTGGATTGCATCCGGGTTTAATGCCAGGGCGCAGGCCTGGACAGAAGGGAGAAAAGGATGGAAAAAAGATCTTGTTGCAAAAGTACGGGAGTTAGGAACAAGTGAAGTTATATGGTTCCATTGTGCGTCTCTGGGTGAGTTTGAACAGGGAAGGCCATTGATCGAAGAACTCCTCGAACGTTACCCCCGCTATAAGATCATCGTGAGTTTCTTCAGCCCTTCGGGCTATGCCATCCGCAGAAATTACAAGCATGCCGATGCTGTTGTTTATCTTCCCCTTGATACACCCGGGAATGCCAGTTTCTGGGTTGAGACGGTCAATCCACGGATGGCGTTCTTTATCAAATATGAATACTGGTTTAATTTCCTCATTGAATTGAAGAAACACAGGATCCCGGTGGTTTTTGCATCGGCGGTGTTCAGGGACGAGCAGTTGTTTTACCAGTGGTACGGCAGCTGGTTCAGGTCGCAGCTTGAGAATATTCACTGGTTTTTTGTTCAGAATGAAACCTCTGGTAAGCTTATACAGTCGCTGGGTTTTGAGAATGTAACGATCTCGGGGGATACCCGCTTCGACCGGGTCTCGTCAACTGCAGAACAAGCCGGGGATTTTCCTCTGGTGAAGATGTTTTGCGGCGACTGCCGGATCGTCATGGGTGGAAGTACCTGGCCCGAGGATGAGGCTATGCTGATCCCATTCATCCACAGTGATCCGGATAATGTAAAGTTTATTCTTGCCACGCATGATGTGAGCGCTTCAAGAATACGTTCGCTTGAAAATTCACTTAGAATGCCTTTCCTGAAATATTCAGAGCTGAATGAAGAAAATGCCGCGTCGGCAAAGATCCTCATCATAGATACGATCGGAATACTTTCCCAGCTATATCAATATGCTCAACTGGCATTCATTGGCGGCGCTTTTAGCTCCGGGTTGCATAATATCCTCGAGGCAGTGGTTTTCGGGGTGCCGGTATGCTTCGGCCCTAACCATGATAAGTTCTGGGAGGCAGAAGCCCTTATTAAAAAGGGAGGAGCATTTGAAATCATGAAATCGGAGGAATTCACGGAGATTGCACTGCGCCTGTTCTCCCGATCAGATGAATATGAGAAAACTGCCAATATCTGTTTTGATTTCATTGACGAAAACCGTGGAGCTACTTTTTTAATTATGGAAAGCTCAGATGATCTTTTACGTTCATAATTTTGGGATTACAGCAGAATTCCTTATTTTTGAAGTAAGAAATTAAAATAATAAAATCATAAACCATGAAAAAGAACTTACTCAGTAGCGCCATTATCGGTATTACGTTTATGCTGATCATCGCCGGATGTTCACCTATTACTCTCACCAGCTGGGTCAACCCGAAAGAACACCAACAGGTTTCGAAAATTGCCGTATGGGGGATGTTTGACAAACTGGAATACCAGAAGCCGTTTGAACAGGCTGTCGCCAGCTATCTGAATAGCAAAGGTATTAAGTCGATGGAAGCGCTTTCATTCATCGCACCCGGAAAGAAGTACCCCCTGTCGGATCTGGAAGCCAAGTTTGACAGTGCCGGAGCAGATGGCATTCTTATCGTGAATTACAAGAGTACCGATAAGGAGCAGAATTACGTTCCACCCACCACTATGGCATATCCTGATTTTTACTACAATTATTATAATTATTATGCATGGGGATATCCGTATTATGCCCCCGGTGCATCGGTAGTAACAACAGGCGGTTACTGGGTTACGACTTCAGTGATCAACATTACGGCTAACCTTTATGCCAATTCGGACAATGCATTAATCTGGACTGCGGATATCTCTATCCAGGATCCTTCTTACATCGACGAGGCTTCATACCAGATTGCAGGCACGATGTATGCTGACTGGGTGAAGAATGGTTTGCTGAAGTTCCCGGAGAAAGCAAAGAAATAGTTTAAAGCAAGCGAATTTAAAGCCACGTGAAATCCTGGTTCCTTAGCTGCGGGATAAACCCTGCTTCGCTGATCGCCTGCATGATTGCTTCGGCATCCATCATATTATGCGCACCCGCAGAAGAAACTACATTTTCTTCGATCATGATACTTCCAAAGTCATTGGCCCCGGCATGAAGGCAAAGCTGCCCGGTTTCTTTACCAACGGTGAGCCAGGAAGCCTGTATATTCGGGATGTTCGGGAGCATGATCCGGCTGATTGCGATCATGCGGATATATTCTTCAGATGTGACGTTACCATGGATCTTCAGCTTTTTTTCAAGCACAGTACCTTCACCCTGGAACGTCCAGGGGATAAATGAAAGAAATCCCTTATGGCCTGCAGGTTTTAAGGATTGGAGGTTACGAATGACGGTCATATGTTCAAGCCTTTCCTCAAGAGTCTCGATATGCCCGAACATCATCGTAGCAGATGTCGTGAGATCCAGGATATGCGCCTGTCTCATGACTTCCAGCCACTCCATGGCAGTGCATTTTGCAGGGGATATTTCACGGCGCACCCTGTCGACGAGAATCTCGGCTCCGGCTCCCGGCAGGCTGTCCATCCCCGATGCCACAAGATTTTCAAGCACTTCGCGGTAAGAAAGTTTCTCCATCTTCGACAGGTGGACGATCTCCGGAGGACCCAGGGCATGAAGCCTGAGGTTTGGGTACCTCTGTTTTAATGCTGAAAATAAATTGGTATAGAAATCCAGCCCGAGGTGAGGATGCATGCCACCCTGCAGCAGCAGCTGGTTCCCGCCCAGCTTGTGCATCTCATCGATCTTCTGAACATATTCATCCATGCTGGTGATATAGCAGGCTTCGTTGTTCACGGGCTTGTAAAAATTGCAGAATTTGCATCCCGAAATGCAGGCATTGGTGATATTCACATTGCGGTCGATGATCCAGCTGACCTTGCCGTGCGGATGTTGTTTTTTCCTGAGCTCATTGGCAATCCACATCAGATCGGCCAGCGGAAGTTCGCGGAAAAGGGCCGCTCCTTCAGCAATGCTGAGGAATTCGGGGAGGAGGGCTTTGTTTATGAGTGACTTCATTGTTTAAGCATATTGAACATCCTGCATCTTGCATCCATCCTGCATCCTGAATTTTCCTACCTTTGCCTGTCAGAAAATCACGTCAAAGTTAGTAAAACCATGCTTCCGAAAATTACACTCACCGACCGCTCACAGGAGATCGAACATCTGGTACTTGTAGTGAGCTCCCTGAAAGCCTTGCCCGACGGGGTATTCACCGCATCCGAACTCAGGTTCATCCGCCAACAGCATAAAGAACTTAAAAAAGACATCATCCCTTATAACCGACTCGAAAACTGGATCTATATTTATTTGATCAAGGATGAGAAGAACGATCATAAACGCTTTGAGGAATGCCGAAAAGCGGGGCAGAATGTGGGTGGGATGCTGAATTCGCAGAAGGCCGGGAAAGTAGTGATCTTTGATCACGAAAATCATCCTCAGGAAACTCTGGCTTTTGCTGAAGGCATGGCACTTGGCAACTACCAGTTCCTGAAGTACAAGACTGACAAGGAGAAGAAGAATACGCTGAGGAAGATTGAGATATATTCTGGTTCTTTGCAGGAGCAAGGAAGCGAGAAGCAAGAAGCAAAAAGCGAAATTTCACGATCTCGCCACCTCGCTGCTTCGCTACCTGTTGAGCAAATTAACATCGTAAACGACGCCGTGTCCAAGTGTCGCGACCTGATCAACGAACCGGCTTCATACCTTACTGCTACAGTATTTTCGAAAGAGATTGAGAAACTCGGAAACGATTGCGGAGCCAAGGTCGAGGTGATGAATAAAAAGAAACTTGAAGCCCTGCAGATGGGCGGGATCCTTGGAGTGAACAAGGGCAGTCATGAGCCGCCTACCTTTACTGTGATGGAATGGAAACCGGCTGATGCCGTGAACAGGAAACCGATAATTTTTGTTGGGAAGGGTATTGTGTTTGACAGTGGCGGGATGAACCTGAAACCGGGTGAATCGATGATGAATATGAAGGACGATATGAGTGGGGCTGCTGCTGCTGCTCTTGCAATATATGCCATAGCAAAGGCAAAGCTTCCGATACACGTACTGGGCCTTATGCCCGCTACGGATAACCGTCCGGGAACGAAAGCCATCGTGCCGGGAGATATTTTAAAAATGCATAACGGCATGACGGTTGAGGTACTGAATACTGATGCCGAAGGCAGATTGCTGCTGGCTGATGCTCTTTCATATGCACGCAGGTATAAACCGGAACTGGTGATCGATATGGCTACCCTGACAGGTGCTGCTGTTCGTGCCATCGGGAAATTTGCCTGTGCGGGAATGGAGGTCAAAGCATCGGAAGAATTGCTGGAGCTGATTGAAAGCGGATTCAGGACCAACGAACGGATCGTGGAACTGCCTTTATGGGAAGAGTACGGCGAACTGATCAAATCTGAACTTGCCGATATTAAAAATATCGGACCCGGAGATGCAGGTACAATCACTGCCGGGAAATTCCTTGAGAAATTTACTGATTATCCTTACATACATCTTGATATCGCGGGCCCGGCATTCCTTGATAAAACAGATTCCTACCGCGGAATAGGCGGAACCGGATTCGGGGTCAGGCTGTTGTTTGATTATATGTTAAAGAGAATTTCAAATAATAAATAGGGAAAAGCGAAAAGTGAAAAGCGAAATCAGTATTCAAAAGATCTGATAATCAAATTTCGCTATTTCGCCATTTCGCTTTTCATAATTCAAAAAGATGGAACCAACTCAGGAAAAAGAAAAACGGATAAGGGTCGGGATCACTCATGGCGACATGAACGGGATCAGCTATGAGATCATTATAAAAACTTTGCAGGACCAGCGGCTGCTTGAAAACTATACTATTATCGTGTACGGATCCTCTAAAATAGCAAGCTATTACCGCAAAACCCTGAATATTGCCGATTTTAATTTCAATGTGATCCACAAGGCTGAGCAAGCGCATCCCCACAGGCCGAATATCCTAAACATTCACGACGAGGAAGTAAAGATCGATATCGGCCAATCAACAGCTATCGCAGGCGAGCTTGCCCTGCTCTCACTTGAGGCTGCTTGCGCAGACCTGGCCAGGCATGAAATTGATGTAGTCGTCACAGCACCGATAAACAAGAAAAATATCCAGTCGGATGCTTTCAGGTACCCCGGGCATTCGGAATATTTCGCACATAAATTTGACAGCCCCGATCATCTTATGCTGATGGTGAGCCGGGAGATACGCATTGGGATGGTTACGGGACATGTTGCCCTGAACCGTGTGAGAGAAGTGCTCACCGAGGATCTCATCATACGAAAGATCAATATCATGAACCATTCGCTGATCAGGGACCTGGGGATTGTGAAACCCAGGATAGCCGTCCTTGCCCTGAATCCGCATGCCGGTGATGATGGACTCATTGGGGATGAAGATTCAACGTTTATCCGCTCTGCGATTTCAACATGTTATAACCAGAATATTTTGGTCTTCGGACCCTATCCTGCCGATGGATTTTTCGGCGCAGCCCAGTTCACTCATTTCGATGGGATACTGGCCATGTATCATGACCAGGGAATGATACCATTTAAATTACTTTCGTTTGATGAGGGAGTGAATTTCACGGCCGGGTTGCCGGTCATAAGGACATCTCCCGGACATGGAACTGCTTATGAAATTGCCGGGAAGAATGTGGCTTCGACCGAGGGATTCAGAACAGCTGTGCACCTGGCCTGCGATATATTTGAAAACCGGCAGAAATATGACGAACTGGTGGCAAACCCGCTGAAGCCGGCTGACCCGCCGAAGGACAATGGATAATGCAGATGGACCATGCACCGGGTACAAAATCAGAAAGATCAGAAGTTCTGGGAAACTTTCAGTAAAGAATAACCCTTGGGATACACTGTCGGAAAAATAGCAGAAATCATCTCCGGTAAGATCTTACCGGGAGGGGATCCTGGAACCGGGATCCTCGACCTGCTTATCGACAGCCGCCGCCTGATCAGGCCGGAAGGTACAATGTTCGTTGCGGTTGTCACGCCAAGGAACGACGGACACCAGTATATCGGGGAGTTGTATGAAAAGGGGGTGAGGGTGTTTCTTATCTCAAAAAATCCGAAGGATTTTTTGAGAAGCGAGAAGCGAGAAGCGGGAAGCGAAATTTTCGATACCTCGCTACCTCGCTGCCTTGCTGCCTTCATCATGGTCGACGATACCCTGAAGGCTTTGCAGCAGCTTGCTGCATTCCACCGCCGGCAGTTTGACATTCCGGTAGTCGGGATCACCGGCAGCAATGGCAAAACCATTGTAAAGGAATGGCTGTACCAATTGCTGAGCCCTGATCTCAACATCATCCGCAGTCCCAAATCATATAACTCCCAGATAGGTGTGCCGCTTTCGGTATGGAAGATGGAAAAAGAACACCAGCTTGCCATTTTTGAAGCCGGAATATCCGAACCAGGAGAAATGGAAAAGCTTGAAGAGATCATAAAACCCGAATACGGGATCATCACAAATATTGGTCACGCACATGACGAGCATTTTTCAAGCGCCATCCAGAAGACAGATGAAAAACTCAGGCTTTTCAGACATTGCAATCTGCTTGTTTATTGCTCCGATCATGAGCTGATCGACCGCTGCGTCAAATTCTGCGATCCTGCCCGCACATACACTCCTTTCTCATGGAGCAGGAGCAAACCGGCGGACCTGTTTGTAAAAGAAGTGTTGAAAAACACGATGAACCTGACGACCGTAACGGTAGTTACAAAAGCCGGAAAGGAGTTAAGCTTCAGTATTCCCTTTACTGACGAGGCTTCGATTGAAAATGCCATACATTGTTTTGCACTGATCATTGCGATGCAAAATGGAAGCGAAAAGCGGGAAGCGAAAAGCGAAAAAGATGCTTCAGAGAGCATTTTGCATGAGCCGCATCAGGTGAAGCAAAGCGGAACCGTTGCGGCGATGCAAAGATGCAAGCAAAAGCAAGATGTAAACAGTATGGAAATAGCTTCTCGTTTTGCCTCGCTTGCTCCCATCGCCATGCGTCTCGAACTGAAAGATGCCATCAACCGCTGCTCCCTTATCAATGACTCTTACAACAGCGACATCAACTCACTGAGTATCGCTCTCGATTTCCTTCTCCGGCAAAATCAGCATGGGAAAAAAACAGTGATCCTATCCGATATCCTGCAGAGCGGAAGAGATAAGAATGATTTATATAACGAAATAGCGGCTTTGCTTGATAGCAAGGGTATTGACAAACTCATTGGCATTGGGAGGGATATGAACAAGTATGCCGACAAGTTCAACATGCAGAAGAGCTTTTTCTATACCACCGATGACTTCCTGATGCATTATCCCGTTTCATCTTTCCAGGATGAAAGCATACTTCTGAAAGGCGCACGGCTCTTCGAGTTTGAACGGATCAGCAACGTGCTTCAGCAAAAGGCACATGAAACGGTACTGGAGATCAACCTCGATGCCATGGTGCACAACCTTAACTACTACAGATCCCTGCTCAACCCTGGAGTGAAACTTATGGGGATGGTCAAAGCCTTTTCATATGGAAGCGGGAGTTTCGAAATAGCAAACCTCCTTCAATACCACCGGGCCGACTACCTGGCCGTAGCATATGCCGATGAAGGCGTTGTACTGCGGAGAGCGGGCATTCATCTGCCTGTCATGGTGATGAGCCCCGAAGAAAGCAGCCTGGATACCCTTTTAAAGTATAATCTTGAACCGGAGATCTACAATCTGCATATCCTGGATCAGCTGGAAGAGACTGTAAAGAGAAATCAAACCTCGAACCAGGAAGCTATTCGTGTACACATCAAACTCGATACTGGGATGCATAGGCTGGGGTTCCAGGAAGAGGAATTGAAGAAGTTGATCGGTAGGCTGACAAACAGTTCAGATGCATCCCGCATTTCTGTAGTATCGGTCTTTTCCCATCTCGCAGCCAGCGAAGATCCATCTGAAGATGATTTTACAACAAAGCAGATCGCCTTATTTGAAAGCATGAGCAGCAGTATCATAAAAGCACTGGGTTACCCGGTCTTACGGCATATCCTGAATTCAGCCGGCATCAGCCGTTTCCCGGAAGCCCGCTTCGATATGGTGCGCCTGGGGATCGGGCTTTACGGGGTTGGGGCAACAGTAGAAGAACAGTTAAAAATGAGGAATGTAAGCACCCTGCGTACTATCGTCATCCAGCTGAAATATATTAAACAAGGTGAAACGATCGGCTATGGCCGAAAAGGCAGGGCGGTCAAAGATTGTGTGATTGCCGTGATCCCGATAGGCTATGCCGACGGGCTTAACCGCAGGCTCGGAAATGGAGCGGGGAAAGTATATATTGATGGAAAAGCCGCAGCTGTCATTGGGAATGTGTGTATGGACCTATGCATGGCTGATGTGACGGGAATGAGCGTTAAGGAGGGGGATGAAGTGGTTATCTTTAATGATGCTCATCCTTTGACTGAACTTGCAACAACTGCAGGGACCATCCCATATGAAGTGATGACCGGAATCTCCGGAAGAGTTAAACGTATCTATTACCACGAATGAAAGTACTGATTATAGGAGCCGGTCCGGCAGGCTTAAGCTGCGGTTATGAACTGGCGAAAGCAGGAATTGAAGTTGAGGTGTATGAAGCCTCACCCTTCGTTGGCGGGATGGCCCGCAGCTTCGATCTCTGGGGTCAGAGGGTCGACATAGGGCCTCACCGCTTCTTTTCAAAGGAAAAGCATATCAACGAGTTTTTTACGACTTTGGTGAAGGATGATTACACCCTGGTAAACCGGATGACCCGGATCTATTACCGGAACCGCTTCTTCCATTATCCCATCAAGCTGTTCAATGTGCTGAGGAACCTGCCACCGACAACGATCTTCATGATACTCTGGGAATACGTGAGGATCCGGATTTTCCCATACAAAGACCCGAAGACATTCGAAGAATGGGTTTCGAACCGTTTCGGGCGCAAACTGTTCGAGATCTTCTTCAAGCATTATTCAGAAAAACTCTGGGGTATTTCCACTTCAAAGATAGACGCCGACTGGGCCGCCCAGCGTATAAAATCGCTTTCTCTTTGGGAAGCCGTGATCAGCGCGATCTTCGGTAATAAGGGAGACAAACATAAGACCCTTCTCGACCAGTTTGCGTATCCCGATAACGGCACAGGTACAATTTATGAACGGGCTGCAGATTATATCCTGAATCACGGAGGGAAGGTGAACCTGCAGACGCCTGTGAAAGGAGTGATACAGGATGCAGGGTTAGGGATTAGGGATCAGGGGTCAGGGACCAGGGATCGGGGATCAGGGGTTACGGGGATAGAATTAAAAGACGGGACTATAGTGAAGGCCGACTATGTCGTATCGACGATGCCGCTTACATTATTGCTGAAAGGCCTTAAAGATGTGCCTGCGGATGTGATTTCGGCGGCTGAGAAGCTGTATTTCCGCAATACTTTACTGGTGTACCTGGAAGTGGACTCCATGGATCTGTTTGCTGATAACTGGATATATGTGCATTCGCCTGAAGTAAAACACGGCAGGATCACTAATTTCCGCAACTGGAGCAGGGAACTGAACCGTGATAAAAAGACAACCATCCTTTGTATGGAATTTTGGGCCTTTGACCATGACGCCATCTGGACAGATAATGATGAGAATATTGCAGAACTGGCGAAGAAAGAGATCCACCTCCTGAAACTGGTGCCTCAGCAGACGAAGATATTAAATGCTTTTGTACTTAGGGTTCCCTCCTGCTATCCTGTGTACGAAACGGGTTACCAGGTCAATCTGAAAAAGGTTGAGACTTATCTTGATACAGTCGAAAACCTTATCCCTATTGGCCGTTACGGTGCCTTCAAATACAACAACCAGGACCACTCCATTCTGATGGGCATACTGGCTGCCGACAAGATTACCCAGGGTCTCGACACCGACCTCTGGAAAATCAATACCGATGTGGAGTACCAGGAGGAAGCGAGGATCAAAGATGTACTTATACAATAAATAGCGTTCGGCGAAGCCGAAATGAGCACACAAATGAAATAAACAATAGGTGCGAATAAATAGCGAAATTGAAGAAATATTTTGCAGAAGCGAAAATTAGTTAAATCGAAATGATCGTTGCGATTTCAACTTTATTGACGATAGCTGGCCTGTGGTCCGTACTCCGAAAGTACTTCACTGCGGGCGTTACTGTTGTGACCTTGCTTCTGCTCTTTGCCGGGACGAACTTCTTTGTGATGACGGTATACAGCGGAGCCATTCAGGCAAGTATATTGCTTGCCCTGATGGTGGTCGTTGTATGGATGACACAACGCTGGTATGATAAACCGGGCTGGGTTGAAGCTGTGATGACAGGCCTGGCGATGGGAACGATGGTGTTTATTAAACCTTCCGGTTTTGCATCGGTTCTTCTGTTCTTTTTCTGGGGGGCATACAACAGGGAAACTTTCTCTTATAAATGGAAACTGTTTAATCAGAACCGGATCCAGGTCCTGATGATTCTAATGCTGTTTATCGTTGGTATCGCGCTGCGGCTGATCTATCCACAGGCTTTCTCAGGCAGCTGGTTCTGCGATTATGTACAACACAAACGGGTAATTTATTTACTCGCTCCGAACCTCTGGCTGGTCCTGTTCTCGATTAAAAACGGCTGGCTCATCTATACTCCCCTCGTGTTGTTTTCCATACCTGGATTTTATATCCTTGCCGAACGGAATAAACCCATCTTTTACGCCACCTTCCTGTATTCCCTGGTGTTCACCCTGATGCTTGCTTCTTCGCCGGATGTCGCGACACCGGATAATTTCTCACAGCAAAGGATGAGCGAAATTTTTGCCGTACTTTTCATCCCGATTGGATATTTTGTAAGCTGGGTGCATGAAGGGCGGTGGATACGCAGGTCGTTCTATGGGATACTGATCACGGCGATTTGCGGTCTCAGCCTTTTCCAGACCTGGCAGTACAGGACGAAGATCCTGAACCCTTGGTTCACCACTCCTGAGTATTACGAAGCCGCTTTCCTGAAAACCGCTGTAAACGCGAAAACACGCTTGCTGCAGGAGTTCTATAACCTTGACATGTCGTCCTTCCTTTCGAATGAAAACGACTTCAAAATATCAACCATAATATTCGACGGTTTTGAAAATTCACCCGGGGGTTTTCAAGGGCATATGCAGGCTAAGATTGTCCATACCGGCAATGGAGCAATGAGGCTGGATACCGGGCTGAGGTTCACACCTGACCTGGGCCTTAAAATCTCCGGCCTGCCTAAGGACTACCCCCTGGGGATCCGCTTTTCGATATCAGTTTATTCTGAAACTGATTTCAAAATTAATCCTGCGAACATTGTTGTTTCCCTCAGGCATCAGGGACAGCTATTCAGGTATAAAGCAATTTCACTGCAGGGAATGCCGCTATCAAAGGGAAACTGGAGTATTGTGAAGCTTGATTATGTGATCCCCCGCTTATTTGATCCGGATGATGATCTTATTGCTTACTTCTGGTATACAGGAAATTCGGCGATCTACGTGGATGACCTAAGGGTTGAACTTTTTGAAAATAAAGAATAGAGATGGGTGAAGAGCAAAAAGCGAAAAGTGAAAAGCGAAAGCTGAAGAGCGAATTTCATCGCGATTTGAGTAGCGAAAACTATTCACTCAATCACTCAATCACTTCATCTGTTAATCCATCCCGTGACAGGATCTTATTTCTCATTCTCTTTGCCATCAGCATTTTTCTCACGATGAATTCGAACATCCGTGACGGGCATGTGAGGCATCCCGGAAAGATATGGTCCGATGCTGCGCATTACTATGTATACATGCCGGCCACATTCATCTATGGATGGGATGCTTTCCGCTTTCCATACAAGATCGAAAAGAAATTTGAAGGCTTTCTGCTGAATGATAAAACAGGAAAGGTCGAAATAAAAGCCACCTGCGGAGAGGCTATTCTCCTTACCCCTTTCTTCCTGGCTGCCCATGCATCAGCCTGGGCTTTCAAACTGCCCATGGATGGATTTTCCTCCTTCTATCAGGTATTCATGCTCATCGGCTGCGTGTTTTACTTCGTCCTTGGTTTGTATTTCCTGAAGAAATTCCTCGACCGGTATTTCAGGCATGCAATATCCCTGGCCGTGATCCTGATACTGGCCTTCGCCACACAGCTTTATTTTTACGCATTTGACCAGGCGCTGATGTCGCATGTATACTCTTTTTTCCTGTTCAGCGCATTTATTTACCTGCTGAAGGTGTACCTCGACGGAGGCAAACGGTCAGCCACCCTCTTTGCCTTGTTAAGCCTGAGCCTGGCGCTGGCTGTTTTGCTGAGGCCCACGAATATTTTGGTTATTCTTTGGATGGCGTTTCTCGACCTGAAATCGGCCAGGGAACTTTGGCAGCGCCTGCTGTTCTTCCTGAATCCCAAACGCAGCCTTATATATATAGCCATACAGTTTATTGTCCTCGTTCCCCAATTCCTTTACTGGAAATACCTTTCGGGACATTACGTATACTATTCCTATCCCGGGGAGGAGTTTTTCTGGGGGCATCCTATGCTGCTGCAGATCTGGTTTTCACCCTTTAACGGCTTATTCCCCTATCATCCCGTATTTTTTCTTTTCCTGGCTGGAATGGTTATCATGATTTGCCGGAGGAAGCTGAACGGAATTTTTTCACTCGTTTTTTTTATGCTGGCATCCTATGTTTTTTCGTGCTGGCATTGCTGGTTCTATGGAGGAAGTTTCGGATTCCGGCCCCTTGCCGAGTTTACGGTGTTTATGGCTTTGCCCCTGGGATACCTCATCAGCCGGATCATTGAATGGAAGAATTTGTTTCTGAAATCATCGATGGTTGTGATTTTCATGCTGCTCATCTTTTACAACCTGATGCAGTTTTACCATTACCAGATATTCACTGCCGGCATGTGGTCATGGGACGACTTCTTCATCAAATTAAAGAATTGTGAGCTGGTTGATTATCCCCAGAAAACCTATACCTGGAAAACCGATTTTTCAAATATATACGGGTACGAACCCGTCTTTCACACCTGGCAGCACGCACGCTCGAGAGTCATTGCAAGTTACTGCGATAAAAACATATCCGACAATGTACATTATAAGCGCCGGCTTTCGGCCATCCTTGACCACCCGGTTGAAAGGATTAAATTGTCGGTATGGGTTTATGCCGAAGATGCCGATTCAACCCATGCAATCTGGGTCTGCCGTATCGACAGCGCAGGGTCACTGATCTTTTTCAGGAGTATTTCATTTGACGATTTCGTAAATAAAAAGGATATTTACACCGAAGTTCACGGAACCATTGAGATTCCCGAATGGGTCGACCAGAATTCGGCCATCCATTTTTATATCTGGAATCCAAAAGGACGGGAATTCTATTTTGATGATATGACGATCGGATTCGAATGATATGGAAATGAAAAAAATACTGCCCCCATGGCTTGAGCCTGTTTTTTTTATTGTTGTTGCTGGCCTGGCTGTTTTCCTGTCCTTCAGCTATCATTCGGGGAAAGGTTATTTCAACTGGAAAAGCGAGATCTGGTCCGACAAGGCCGGAGCCTACATCTATCTGCCTGCGACATTTTACTATCACTGGGACCTGAAACAATGTCCTGAGAAAATGGATGAGAAAACGGGGTCAGGGTTCAGGTACGATACCATCAGCCGAAAGATAATCACAAAAACCACCTACGGCATTTCCCTGCTTGTTTCTCCTTTCTTCATAGGGGTCCATTTAATTACAAAGGTTTTTCATATACCCCAGGACTGGGCTTTTGCGCCTGTTTATCACCGGATGACGGATATGGCTGCCGTATTTTATCTTGTGCTGGGATTGTTTTTTCTAAGGAGGTTTCTTGCAGGATATTTTTCGGAACTGCCATCCTTCCTGACCGTTTTCTTTTTGTTTGCAGGTACCGGTCTTTTTTATTATTCAACAGGAAGCGGCCTGATGCCTCCTGTTTATGCTTTTTTTCTCTCAGCCGTCTACCTGTTTTTCCTGCAGAAGTTTCTTGCCGGACCTCCGAAATACATTTATTTTCTGCTGTTTTCCCTGGCCCTGTCACTTGCTGTACTGATCTCACTATCGATGCTGCTTATGCTGGCCGTGATGTTCTTCCTGGATGTTTCAAACAGCAGCCAGTTAAAAGAACGCCTGGCCCTGTTGTTCAGGCTTAAGTATTTTCCGGTATTCCTGCTGATCCTGATCATTGTTTTTATCCCCCAGCTGTTGTACTGGAAGTACAGCAGCGGATCGATCTTTTCTTCAGATCCGGCTTCACTTTGGTTTACGAACCTGCTTTCGCCCAGGCTGCCTGAATTATGGTTTTCCCCATTGAATGGCTTGTTTGTTTATGCCCCTCTGATGTTCCTGGTTGTTCTCGGGATGATCATGATGATCAGGAAGAAAGCCGTCAACGCCTGGCTCGGTCCGGGGATTTTTCTCATTCTGAGCTACTTTCTTGCATCCTGGTGGTGCTGGTATTTTGGCTGTTCCTTTGGACAGCCTCTTGTTATCGGATTCCTGCCGCTGTTCGGCATACCCCTGGCATTCCTGCTGCAGGAAACGATAAGCAGGCGGGCTTATCTTAGAACAGCTGCAATCCTTGTTTCTATGCTGCTTTTGTCAGCTTACACTGCAAGACTGAGCTTTACTTTCGAAGAGTGTTTCTTCGGATCAACCTGGGACTGGGCCCGGTTTGGCAGGATGCTGAATACCTCAAAAATACTGCCTTTCAGGCCTGCCTATTCGTACAGCAATGATTTTGAGAACGCGGCGATGAACAACGGAGCGGCAACCACAAGGCTTGTTGCCAGGTCAGGGGATTACAGCCTGCTGTTCGACCGGGAGCATGAGTATAATGTTTACTTTTTTGAATACCTGAACAACCTGAAGCAGGCCGGCCAGCTGACGAAACTTAAGGTGACTTATCAGGTATTTAAAACAGGCAGTGCGCCGACCGGGGCCATGATCATCTGCGAGATCCGCAACAACGGCAGTACGCTTGCATATCTTTCAAGGCCGCTCGATGTGCCCATGGCTGCAACACGTAAATGGTATGCAGTGCCTGTTAATTTTGACATCCCGCAAAACCTGGATCCCTGGGCTGAGCTGAAATTATATATATGGAACAGGGATAAAACCACATTTTACGTGGATGACCTTCAGATAAATTCCGAATAGATGATCGCAAAGAGACGTCTTTTCTTCAATGTGATTTTTCTTCTGGCCGTTTTTGCCATTCAGACCAGGACAGGGTTGATTCACAGCAAAGGCCTCGAAGGTTTTGTTCCGAAAGATTCGGTGCCCTCGTTCACGAACGAGAGCTGGATGAACGGGACGTACCAATCAGCATACAGCAATCATTTCAATAATACCCTGGGCTTCAGGAGCGATCTGGTCAGACTTTATAACCAGATCGATTTTTCTCTGTTCGGCATTCCGCATGCAAATAAGATCGTTGTGGGCAAAGGGAATTATCTCATCGCCCAGCAATATATTGAAGCTTCGCTTGGATATGATTTTGCAGGGAAAGCTTCGATCGACCGAACGGTGGAGCTCATGAAAGCCTTGCAGGACAAGCTGGAGCAAACAGCTAAGGTCCATTTCCTGGTGCTGTTTGTTCCCGACAAAGGCACCTTCTACCCTGAAATCATTCCGCAGAGATACCTTAAAAAGAAACAACCGCTAACGAACTACGCATATTATACTGAGCGCTGCAAGGCCGCAGGCGTGAATCTTATCGATTACAATGCCTGGTTCCTGAAGATGAAGGATACCTCGAAATATATTCTTTACCCGAAAACCGGCATTCACTGGAGTACTTACGGATCGACACTGGCCATCGATTCGCTGATGAAATACCTGCGTTTAAAGTTCGGGCTTAACATTCCGGCCCTCATCATTGACAGCATTACGATGAGCAATAAGGCAAGGTACGAGGATGACGACATAGGGAGGACTCTCAACCTGATCAGACCTCTCTGGTATCCGCCTCTTGCATATCCTTCATTCCATTTTGTTGCTGATACCACGAAACCCAAACCCAGGGCTTTGTTCATTGGTGACAGCTTTTACTGGCAGCTGTATTATCCCGGTTTCATTGATCATATGTTCAGCAACAAGGAATTCTGGTACTATAATAAAGATGTTTACCCTGAGACTTTCGATGCGCCTAAATCGACAGGACAGCTGAACTATATTAAGGATGTCCTGAGCCAGGATCTGGTTGTTCTCATTCAGACCAATGCAGGATATGGCAATGTGGGCTATGGTTTTGTGCAGCAGGCCTGGCAGGAGATGGGGGAGGGCAGCGACCGGGTGAAGGAGTTTGAAACACAGATACGCAATTCGCCCGAATGGTTTGAAAAGATTAAGCAGAAGGCAGCTCAGAATAATGTCCCGCTGGATGAGCAGGTCCACCGTGATGCGGTATTTATGGCGAACCAGGAAATCATGAACAGCAAAAAGTAAGACCATGGCATTCAGCAGCAGTTTGTTTCTTGTTTATTTCGTGCCGGCATTCCTGATCCCGCTGTTCCTGCTCGACCGGAAATTCAGGAATTACTGGATCCTTCTTGCCAGCGTATTCTTCTATGCCTGGGGCGCCCCCTCTTTCGTGTTCATTGTGCTTGCTTCGGTACTTGTTGATTTTTATCTTTTACGGTGGATGAGCAAGAAAGAAGGTGAAGTGCGGCAGGTCCTTTTCTGGCTTTCGCTGCTGCTTAACCTTGGGTTGCTGCTTTACTTCAAATACATGAACTTTTTCGTAGAGCAGCTCGACATACTCTTCGGCCATTTCGGCGCCAATCCTTCACCCTGGGTGAAGATCATGCTGCCGCTCGGGATCTCGTTCATTACATTCCAGAAGTTGTCCTATGCGATGGATGTGTACAAGAGGCAGTTCGCTCCGTTTGCGAAGCTTGAGTATTATGCGATGTACATCCTGATGTTCCCTCAACTGCTTTCAGGCCCTATTGTAAGGCCGAAGCAGATCGCAGCACAGATCATTGACAGGAGCGGGAATGAAAGCACGGATGACCGGCTGACAGGTTTTTTCCGCTTTGCAGTCGGCCTGGCAAAAAAAGTATTGATCGCCGATGTGCTTGGAGAACAGGTGAATGTGATCTTTGCAATGGATTCGGCCCAGCTTTCGACCGGGCTTGCATGGATAGGGGCGATGGCCTATACATTCCAGATTTATTTCGATTTCAGCGGGTATACCGATATGGCTATAGGGATAGCCCGGATGATGGGCTTTAAACTGCCCGAGAACTTTAACAGTCCATACGTTTCAGGCTCCATCACCGAATTCTGGAAACGATGGCATATCACCCTGGGAAGCTGGTTTCGGGACTATGTGTTCCTCCCCCTGGCATATTCCACTTCAAGAAAACTGCCAAAGGAAAAATATCTGGGGATCCGCGCCGACAAAGTGATCTATCTCATAGCTACTTCAGTGACCTTCCTTTTATGCGGTTTCTGGCACGGGGCTGCATGGACATTCATCCTCTGGGGAGGCTACCAGGGAGTGTTCCTGATCTTCGACAGGCTGTTTCTCCTGAAATATTTTAAAAAGACAGGACGTATCGTAAGCGTGATCGTTACTTTCTTTATCACGATGTTCGGATGGGTTTTATTCCGCAGCGAAAGCCTGGAAGTTTTCAGGTTTTACATCAGGAGGATGTTTGCTTTCAGGGGAGGGGACAATGAGCTGTGGCTTAACCCCAGGTTTTGGACCGTGCTTGCGGTTGCAGTGGTGTTTTCGTTTATAGGGTATAGTAAAAAGGTTGAAGGTTGGCAGGATCGTTTGTTTGATAAACCCGGAAATGCTGTCATTATCGGTTTCACAATACTTGCCATGCTGTTGTTTGTGCTTTCGCTTTCGGCAATAACTTCCACTGGCTTCAGCCCGTTTATTTACTTCAGGTTCTGATTCACCTCAGCAGCGTCACTGTGCCACGCACCTTGCCTGAAGTGCCGGCTGAATCTCCCAGTTCGTATGTCGCAATATAGGAATACTCGCCCATCGGGCAGGGGCCACCCTTGCATTTGCCATCCCAGCCTGTTTCCTGGTTAGTGGTTGAAAAAACCTGCTGACCCCATCTGTCGAAAACCCTGAGGGTGAAATTTACAAGAACAGGCCCGATTGGATGGAAGTTATCGTTAACCCCGTCGCCGTTGGGACTAAAGGCACCCGGAAAATATATCTGGTTGGAACAGTCATGGACGATGCAGGTGTCTTTTACCGCACATCCGTTCAGGCTTACCCTTACCCAGTATATCCCGGGCTCAGCTATCGTTAACAGTGAATCTTTCGATCCGTCCTGCCACTCGTAAGTAGCTCCGGTAACGGTGGCGTGCAGAACGACAGAGGCATTGGAACATAATAAGGTGTCGTGAGTGAGATGTACAGGAATAGCCGGCTTCATCGTAATGGTTACTGTATCTGCCCCGGGGCAGTGATTGGTATCCGACGTATGCACCCAGTAAATGCCGGCGCTGTTAACCGTTAATGTGGGTGTCGTATCGCCTGTGCTCCAGATAACTGAAGCGAAATTGGTACCGGGGTTAAGAAGGTATTTTTCTCCCTGGCAGATGGCCGTATCGGGTTTGATCTTTGTAGGGATAAGTGGATGGACATTGAGTTTAACTGTATCGCTTCCCAGGCAGCCGAATTTACTGATCTGGACCCAGTATATTCCTGACAGGCTCACTTCTATTCTCCGGGAAGTTTCACCGGTTGACCAGAGAATGGCGTCACAGTTTGGACCTGCATCAAGGAATCCGCTGGTTCCGGCGCATATCGTACGGTCGGGGCCCAGCGAGATGGGTGGTTTGTCGACAACGACAATGCTTTTGCAGATATTCTGCTGGTTGGGTTGCCCTTCATTCACAGTCAGGCGGACATTGTATATTCCGGCAGAATCGTAATAATATGGAGGAGGATCAGTAAGAGATGAGGATGGGATGGATGAATGCGTGCAGGTGATAAAGCTCAGACGGGTGATTGAAGTTGTAGGCTGGTTGCAAAGAAAAGTAAAAACAGTATCCTTGACTCTCGTGAGCTCGGAAAATTGCTGGGGCCTGTCGAGATGGCCTATATTGCCTAATGATACAGTGCTTGCCGAACCTGTAATGCCTTGGGGCATCAGCAAACGGAAAAGAATATCGGGCCTGTCGCTGTAAATATATCGCGACATAAAGCCGTTGGTCTGCTCGCAATCCCTGATAAGCATTATGCCCATCGCATCAGATTTACATACTAATCCAAGGTCGGTCCAGATCGGGGAATTCAGCAAAGAAGAACCGAAGCTTCCACGGCTCAGTGTGCTGCTCGCTGAATTGACGACAAAACAGTAATACTTTCCGCCTTCCTGGACCAGGCTGAGTGGACCCGGGTGGCTGAATCCGAATGAATTCGAAATATCGGTAAATGCAGGAATGTTTGCAAGATTGTTTCCAAAATCGATACGGAAAATTTTGTTCCCCAATGAGCTGCTGGTTATTCCGAACCAATGCTGGCTATCCTGCTGAACAATGACCAGTCCGTGCATACTGTATACTCCCGGAATCGGGCCTGAAGCGGTCAGAGTAGGGTTGTTTGCAAGTGAAGTCCCGAAATCCAGCCTCAGCAGTATGTCGTCGGAAACAATAAAACCATACCACAGACCCCCGTCGTTTTTAATCTGTATTCCCTGTGTGCTGTCGCTTTTAATTCCCGCAAGGCTGATGGTGTTTCCTGAAAAGGGGTCATTCCGGAAGCTTGTTCCATGGAAGAAGCGTGTAGCCACATTTTTAAAATGGTTGGTGACAAAACTGTAACAGTTCTGCCCGTCCTGGGCAATAGTAATATATGCAGGCCCCCAAAGCAAACCACTCGTATTATTCATCACTGAACCTACAGGATCAGTCGCAGGGTTTCCGGAACAGAAACTCCAGTAGAAAGTCGACCCTCCGGTAGTCAGGTTTGTTATATTCACGAGCTTGTTTGTACAGATCGTATCAGGTATTGTAAAATCCGCAACCACCTGGGAATAAAGACGTGTGCAGGAGAGAAAAAGAAGAAAAAAAAGAATTCGTTTTATGTTCATTTTAATTAAAATTCCCCCATTGAAGACAGCGATTTTACCGGAACGTTGGAAACGTCGAAGTGCAGAAAAGCGATGAGCGACTGGAACCCCAGAATGACAGGCAATCCTGCCAGGATAACGGTCCCGGCAGTTGCAGCATGCAAGGTAATTATACTTTCCGACCATTTATACACCCCGAAGATCACACCGAACACCATAAATATAAAGGCCAGTATAAGTTCGAGCGAGCCAATATTGAAATCGCGGAGATAATAGTTATAGAATATCCGCTTGAGCATACGGCTGAAGTATTTAAACGGGAACTGGAAAGCAATGCGGTGTATCTTCAGATTGCTTTTTTCATTCCCGTATACGGCACGCATCGGCATCTCTGCAACAACGGCCCTTATGGTGTTTAGCCTGAAAAGAATATCGCTTTCAAAAAAGAACCGCTTGTCGATACGCTCCAGGGGCAGGCTTTCCAGAGCATTACGATGGATTGCTGTATACCCGTTGCTGGGGTCCATGAGGTTCCAGTAACCGCTTGCTGCCTTGTTCATGAACGACACGCCGGAGTTTCCCAGCTTGCGCAGGAACGGCATCTGGCGAAGGAAGGCCAGGTCGTAAAAACGGTTTCCCTTCACATAATCAGCCTGGGTTGTTTTGATCGGTTCTATAAGCTTAGGTATCAGTGAAGCATCCATCTGTCCGTCGCCATCAAGCTTTACAACAATAACGGCTTTATCGGCGAGAGCCTGTTTGTAGCCGGTGATAACAGCCCCTCCGACACCCTTGTTCTTCTCATGGTACAACACCTTCACCCGGGTATCGGTGCAGTTTGCTTTCACAAAATCGCCCGAATGCTCGGGACAGTGGTCATCCACAAAATAAATACGGTCAACTTCGGGACCTATGCTTGCAATAACCTTCAGGATATGGTCCTTTACCTTATAACCCGGAATTACGACTGCTACCATGAATGTATTTTCGTTTACTTTGATTCCTTTGCCTTTGCTAAAATATCAATAATAAGGTCATCAATCACCAAATCCGTTTTCCCCGTATGCCATACATAGACTTTGATCACATCATCCCTTGATTTGATCTTCGGGAGGTCAGCATTGAGGAAGACCTGGTTCCATTGGTCTTTCACAAAGTTTCCCTTATTGAGGAACACCCCCTGGTAGGAATAGGATCCTTTTTTATCTTCGAGGGATATCACCAGGGCTGCGGCATTTGTTGTAAAAGGAGCAGAGGAGAATACGTTTACACTGGCTTTGACCCGAACAATCCCATCGGGGAAGGGCAAATCCCTGCATGGGAATATAAGCCCGGGGCTGAATTCGGTCTTCCCATCCATAAGATACGCCTGTTTCCCCGAAGCTCCGGGATAATTGACAAGATGTGCCCCGGCATCCGGCGAAGCCTTTTCAAAATCAAACACTTTCCTGACAACAGGTGTGAAACGGCGTTCTTCTTCGTCTATGAATTTCCGGGTAAGGAAGTAATTGTCGAACTCATTGGGCACGGGATTTTTCCTGAATATATACAACTCATAAGGATAATTTCCGAATGTGAGGAACTCCCTTGCCGGCCTGATGAGCCTGATGAGCTGAAGGTAAGGGTTCTGCATGACTGTATCGAGGGGTATCCTGCACTCGTTTGGGCCGAAATGAGAGTCCCAGATATAGACAGCGCCCACCGGGATATCCCTTAAGGCAGGTGTGAACCAGATCTGCCTGCTTATCTTTGGACTATAGGGGTCGTTGTTCAGGAAATACGGTACGTTGAAATCATTGTACACTACCAGGGGCAGGGGCTTGAAAGATGAAGTGACCCAGTCGGCGGCTTTTTTCACCTGCTTTTCTTCATCCCCAAGCGGAATGGGTATCTTGTAAGTAATAAAGTTGAATACGATTATTATTCCGGCCGCAAGTACTGTAAGTATTGAACGAAGCCATTTTCTGTTCCCTGCAATGATTGAGAAAAGTGAAAAGCCGTACAGCGCGATCATCGAAGTGAGAGGGATCACGGCGGCGATGACCCTGATCAATCCAAGCGAACCGGCCCAGCCCCTGGAAAACATGAAGGAGTGGAAAAAATAGTACACGAGAACAGGGAGTACGAACATCAGTAGGATCCAGGCTGCATTATCCCGTTTTTCGCGTTTGTTCGACCACAGCTCAACCACAAGCATGATAATGCCCAGGCAAATCAGTACCAGGACAGGTATCCCGAAAGTGATATCAGCCTGCCTGATAAAACTCCAGAAATCGCCGGGGGTATGATAAAGGGAGTGCACCAGGGGGTAAGGATTCTTGCGGATGACCCAGAGCAGATCCCTGAACTGGTAAGCGCCGATCAGGGAAAAGAAAACAAAGCCCAGGCCCAGGAAGGGGATGGCTTTCCACTGACGCCTGAGGAACAGGCCGAGAAAGATCACCGGGATCATAAAATACCCTTCAGAACGGGCAAATGGAAGAAAGGAAATGACGATGGCTGCGGCGATGTATCGTTTCGAAAAAAACAGGTAGAGCGAGCAGATGAACACAAAGCTGAACAGGATCTCGGTCATGGCTGTAAACAGCATGATCATATACAGGGGAGTGAAGCAGAGTATGATAATGCCGATCCATGATGGGTTGACTTTAAGTTCCCTTGCGGTTTTCATGAGAAGCCATGCGCTGAGGGTTCCCAGGATAACGTTGAATACCTTGATGCCCTGGAATCCGAACTGGGCGAAAGGAGAACTCAGTATTGTGTATAGAGGCCTGCCCCATGGATCCAGGAAGAACTTCGGATACAAAAAGGAATATCGCGAAAGAAAATAATGGTTGATGTTGTCGGCTCCCCCGTAGTAACCCTGTGAGAGAAACGATAAGACCAGCAATAAAATGAAGACTGCAGCCAACAGGATATATTCAGGGTTCCTTAATTTACCGGGTTTCATGCTGGTCTCGCTTGGGTGGAATTTGAAGATGTAAATTTACCGAACATCTTCAAACTGATGAAGAAAAACTTTAAGTTTGTTGACCGAAAAGCGGCAGCAGTAATGAAAAGCAAAGGAAAGCTATACCGGAACCTCTTTATCATTGGCCTTGTTTTCCTGATCATGACCTCAGTTGTATACCGCTACCTGCCTTTCAGAAAGATACTCAGGGTAACAGCCAGCAAAGAGATGTCGTTCATCGGGGCCGCAAAAACCGGCTCAGAACCACCCAACAGCATTGCCTTTGATTTCGAAGTGGCCCCGGGAAAGGAAATCCCGAATGGAATCATCACGGGTAACGCTCATTCCGGGAAATACGCTGCAAAAGCTTTCGGGAAGAATGCATTCACCCCCGCCCTCGAGAGGACGGCTGCTGAGCTGGGGGTTAACAAGCTGAAATATATTTCAGTCTCAGCCTGGGTATTTGTGAAACCCGGAGGGGGAGATGTCACCGCCGCCCTGGTGCTTGCAGCCTCGAACAATATGGGAGTTAATATTTGCTGGAAGGGCATAGGATTGAAAGATCCCCTGGTGCCCCGGGGAAAATGGTTTAAAATGAGCGGGCAGTTCGACCTCAGTGATATGAAGTTCGGAAATGATACAAGGGTGCAGTTGTATTTCTGGAACAACAGCAGCACCGATATCCTCGTCGATGATTACTTCATGGTTTACGGTGGCCCTCAGCCACGCAGGGGGGATACGACATATGTCGACCTCACGAAAGGACCGTACCAGGCTAAATTCAATTATCCTCCTTTTCCTGTCAGGTTCCTGCGGATGGCAGAGATCGTCGGCATGCAGGATGCTTCACTTACAGGGGGTGCCGGGGATCAGAAAGGGGTCGTCCTGCCTTCCGACGCGATAGTCAGCGGGAACTTCTTTGCCGGGAATGCCGGCAGGGACGTGCTTTTCGTGATACCAAAGGAAGGAAATCCAGGGATCTATGCCTATTGCCCGGAATCGAATTCATTCAGAAGATCAGCAGTCGAAGGAACGAAAGCTTTATTATCGTCAGCCCCGGGAAAACAATATTTACTGAAGGGAAAGTTCATAATCGGAGAAACCGAACAGCTTCTTTACACGGACGAAAAATCCTGCATGCTCTGTAAGTTCAGCAGCAAAGGCGGGACCTGCCGGGACGGGAACAATGCCGTCGCTGAAATTTTATGGCAGTCGGAGAAGTTCGACAACCTGAGTTTTGATCCTGAAAAGCCTTTGCTGGCTGACGATTTTGACGGGGATGGCATCAGTGAATTACTGGCTGTTGACTTAAGGGGAGCGTGGAAACTCTACAGGTTCCAAACTGGGAAATCCGGCGGTATATGGGCCGTTATTGCTGAAGGCAAGGAAGAGATGCCCGGCTGGCAACCGTCTGCAGGAACCATACGGTTCACTTCAGGGCATTTTATTCCGGGCAGGCCCCAGGATGAATTGCTCGCTGTTGCTGAAAACGGCAGGGACGGCAAATGTTCATATACCTTAAAAGTCTACGACCCTTCCGGGAAACGGTTTGTCTCTTGTTTTCCAGGGAAATACGGGCTGTTTCAAAAGATTTTCGGGTTGGATACACTCAAGCCTGCCGACCGGTTTTACTGCGGAAGTTTCGGTCCCAATGGCTCACCCATGGTATTGCGATATAACCGCGACTGGAGGTACGATCTGAAGGAGATCAGCTTCAGCGACTCGACTTACCATATCCTTAACAACATAGATTTTGCAGGTTATTCCGCCGATCATAATCCGAAGTATTACGAAGTGCTTAAACTTATCCCCGGCCGGTTCACCGGAAACCAGTGTTCATTTATTGTAATAGGCCGCAACTGCAAAAACAAAGATTACGACGGCATGGAATGCAGTGAATACGAGGACCTGCCTGGCCTGCCCGGTTTCATTTCGTTATATTCATTTGTGAACTGATGAGGACAAGCTGTTTAGTACGATATTTGATTTTCACATGCTCCGTGGCCTGCCTTACTGCTTTCAAAGCCTGTAAGCACGACACAAGGACATCCGAAGTCAAAACAGAAAATTTTATAGTACGCGGGTTCAGCCCCTCGACAAACTGGGATATGAAACAGGTCCTGAACCTCGATTATGAGGGGGCTTTACAGAACGGGTTTATCATCCCAACGGTGCGGCAAACGAAGGACGGTTTTTTTGACCTGGAATTCAGCATTAAAAATACGGCTTCAGGGCCTCAGAAGTTTGCATTCAAGATTTATTATCAGAATGAATCATACAAATTTCCTGAAGTTGATCCCACCGACAGTACCAGGCAGGGCGAAAATGCATGGGAGAATTTTTACGGCAGCTGGGAAGACACTCTGAGCGGTTTCAGGGAAACTGAGGTCATTGCAAACGACAACAGTTTTCATAAGGTAACAAGCCAGATAAGGATAGTGGGTAATCCGCGTAACGAGAAGCGGTATTTCAATGGTCCCTGGAATGACCGCTGGAAGAGAAATCCAAGGGTAGGGGAATACAGTTTTATGCTGGTTGTGACTACGCCCGGGAATATCAGCCGGAAGCTTATCCCTGATCATATTCAGTATATAAACCAGGGTTATAAAGGCGAATTTATCAACCCGTACTTCTTTTTTGTGTACGGGCCAGGGAAAAAAATTCCGAACACGATGGTGAGTGTTTCTCCCGCCCGGTTAAAAGTGATGGCGAGCCCCGATCCCGGCAGCGGGATATATATTGATCCTGTGCATTTCAAAAAAGAAGTCGTTGACAAATTCGCCACCAGCTGTTGCGGCCAGGATGACAAAACTTTCCGGAACGCCGCATTCAGCCAGTTCATCCATTTCATCGATGCTTCGACGAAGCTGAAAAACATCCCGGTGATCGGGGATGTTTTAGGGGATAATTATTCGAAAATGGATTACAACTGGAACAGCAGGTTTTACAGGAAAGAAGAACTTATCGCGGCCACTTCTCTTACTGCTCCCGAACCCTGCCAGACTGTTTTTTCTGATCCGGTGCACAGGAAGATCACAATGTTCAACCCTAAAGCTGAATTCGGAAAATGGCAGAAGCAGAACGTGGGGGTGATCACCAGGCATCCGTTCACCTATGGCAAATGGACCGTGAAAGCAAAACTCACCGAGCTGCTGAATAAAAACAATATGTGGAACGGTCTCACCAACGCGATCTGGCTGATCACCCAGGACCAGGCTGAATGGAACTTCCGCAGGGAATGTAAAAAGGGAGGATACATGGCGAATTATTACGGGGGACAGCAGGATGTGAGGGTTAAAAATGTCGGATATTCGGAGATTGATTTCGAGATTTTAAAAACAGTACCCTATTGCCCGCAATGGCTGCTGCCGCCTGCATACAATAACGGGCTTGACCGGCAGTACGACGTGCCTGCATGGAATGTGCCTTTTCCCGAAGAGATCACGGCTGACGACGATAAGATCACCGTGGCCTGCACGAACTGGGATATGGCCTGCTGGGACCCGTCGAAGTTCAAGGATGGCTGCCAGACCATTTCTTACGAGGGCCAGACTTTCTGGGCTCACCGCTGGGACAAGAATTACAGGGCCATTACCGAAAAAACGCCGGAGCCCGATGACGAGTTGTTTGGCTCACCATATTATTATTTCCAGATCGACTGGAAACCTACGGAGATCATATGGAGGATTGGTCCTTCGAAAGACAAGCTGCGGGTTGTGGGTTACGTGAACAGCAGTATGACCTGCATTCCCAATAACTCCATGCTGCTCATAGTGACCCAGGAATTCCATAATACAAGGTGGTGGGTGGGATCCCAGTACCTCCAGGAAAATATTCCCTTCCCGGGAAAGAATATTGTCGGGGAGATCTACGAGGTAACTATTGAGTAGTGAAGCTGCACGATTTAAAGCTCTGAAAAACTTTGCATTTTACCTGCGGGCATTTATTCAAAGCTGATGTGCAGGTCATCAATATAGAGGACTTTTCGTTTCGCATTCCAGATGTAAACCATCATTTTGTATTCTCCGTCAAGATGCTCCGGGATTGTAAAGCTTGTTTCGAGTTTGGTCCATTGATCAGGAGGCACATTGAACGTATCAACCGCAATTGATTGCCATGTTGCCGAAGTCCCGTTCTTTTCTATACTGAAAACAAGCAAGGCGCCGCTTCTCGCATTGAATGGTTTATTCAACCACAAACTGACTGTTGCAAGCTTCGGGTACCTGTAAGCAAACTCCCACATAAAATGTGAGTAGTTACCGAAATACAGGTCCTGTGGGCTGGCTTTTAAACTGTACATTCCGCTATGGGATTTCTGGTCAGTAACCTGCCTGCTGCTCGTTTGTTGTTCGTTTTCATAATCATTGGTATAATCCACTGAGGCAGAATGCGGTGAAATGAATCCGGCACGGCAAAGTACCCTGGAATATTCACCAAAATCCCATGTTGACCCGAAAAATGATTTGAAATTTGCTTTCAGCATCACCGAAAACGTAAGATGAACGCTGAAATACGTAAGAAATACAACCAATAAGATCAAGAACCAGCTTAACAGTTTTTTCCATTTGATGAACAGGTCCTGCATCAGGAATCCGAAAGGGAGACAGAACAGGCCATAAAAGTCAACAAATGCCCTGTGCCCGTATGCCCCGCCCCAGTACCAGTTCCTCCAGGCAGAAGCCATATAGGAAACGACGAGGAATATGATCATGAAATATATCCCGTTCGGTATCCGCTTCCATATCATGTAGATCATCCCTCCCATGAAGAATATAAGGACCGGGCTGTATATAAACAATCCGTTTACCGTTGAGAACCAGGTCTGCATAAGCCTGGGTTGATCCCAGTTCCCGAAACCGGCACCCCCGTATGGAGGGATTGTGAAACGGCCGCAAAGATACCTCCAGTAGAGAAGCTGTGGGAAACTCAGGATGATCAGTATCAGGAGCGCAGCAAAAATATGTTTCGGCCTGAACAGGACTTTCAGCCTTAGCATTATGTCTTTATATGAGCGGATGTCCAGGAAGAGAAAAGCGGTGGCAATAATGCTGTTGGTCGGCCTTATCATAAACATCAGTGCAAAAACAAACGACATCATCAGGAAGCATTTATAATTGCTCATGTCACTTATGAACTTCTTCGCCAGGTATAGAAATACCGAGCCCAAAGAGAATGAATAGACATGCGACATCAGCGTGTCTTCAAGGGTATAGAACATCAGGTTGGTGCCGGCAAAAACGACCAGGATCACGAACCAGGAAATGTTTTGTGAAAGGTAGTTTGCAAGAAACTTTTTAAGGAACCATATCCCCAGCAGGAAGTAGAAAACTGCGGCAAAATTGAACACCCGATGATAAGGTTCAGAAAATCCCCCATCCTCGTCCCAGTGGAGTAAGCGGGATGTGATATGCGTTGCCATGAAAAATGGTGAGATCAGCAATGCTTCACCATAATAAAAATGGGTATGGATCTTTTTGTCGTTCGGGTCACAGACAAAGCCATTGCCCGTTTTTGCGTCAAGACCGGCGGGAACTTTCGTGATATCGAAATGATAAAAAAACGTCGCAGGAAGGTAAATATAATACCCTGCTTTGTCGGCCCATATCTCGCTGCGCCAGTTAAACCTTTCCTGGCCCTGATGAATGGCCCAGGTTGTTATAAATGAATAAACCGCGAGAATTAAAAAAAATACAAGATCACGGTTTATTTTCATAGTTCACCGGATTTTTTCAGTTCAAAGATCCGGAATTTCATCAGGCCCAGTTTCTGGAATGCATAAGCCCAGGCGGTATTCATCACCCCAATGCCATAGATCATGCTTCTACCGAAATTGATCGAGGATGCTTCGGGAAAGTATTTCGTAGGGCAGGTAACTTCGGCGATTTCAAATCCGGCAAAACAGATCTGGGCCAGCATCTCGTTGTCGAAAACAAAGTCATCGGAGTTTGCCTGGTAATTGATGGTTTCGAGTACTTTACGGGAAAAGGCGCGGTACCCGGTATGGTATTCCGAAAGTTTCTGGCCCATGAGGATGTTCTGGCTCAGGGTGAGTAAACGGTTAAAATAGTATTTATATAAAGGCATGCCTCCTTTTTTAGCTCCGCCTCCAAGTATCCTTGACCCGAGCACTACGGGATACAGATCCATCGCAATCATATATGACATTGAGGGAATAAGTTTTGGAGTATACTGGTAATCGGGATGCAGCATGATCACGATATCGGCTCCGAGTTCCAGGGCCTTATCATAGCAGGATTTCTGGTTCCCCCCGTAGCCCTTGTTCCGGTCATGTGTTGTTATATGCCTGATACCAAGTTTCCTTGCAACATCAACTGTATTGTCACGGCTGCAGTCATCCACAAGAATAACCTCATCGACTATATCGAATGGAATTTCAGCATAGGTGAGTTTCAGGGTTTTTTCCGCATTATATGCCGGCAGGACAACAATTATTTTTTTATTATTCAGCACTTCCGTTAAATTTGTACTATCAAAAATACTTATAAAACCTGTATGAAAAAACAAATTCTTGTTATGGGGGCCGGTCTGGTTGGTGGCGCTATGGCTCTTGACCTGTCAAAGGATGAACGGTTTGAGGTAACGGTTGTTGACTACAATGCCGATGCACTTGCAAAAGTCGCCGCAGCCGGCAAAATGCATGTCCTTCACCGTGATCTTAGCGATCCTTCGCAGGTCCGTGAACTGGCAGGCTCATTCGACATGGTGGTCAATGCCGTACCGGGCTTCATGGGGTTTCAGACTTTCAAAGCCGTGGCTGAAGCAGGACGTGATATTGTCGACATCTCTTTTTTTATAGAAGATCCGTTTACGGTGGATGAGATCGCGCGTAAACAAAACATTACAGCGGTAATGGACTGCGGTGTGGCACCCGGCATGTGCAATGTGCTCATCGGGGATGCTCATCACCTGCTCGACAAGACCGAGAACGTAGTATATTATGTGGGTGGATTGCCGGAGATCCGCGAATGGCCGTATGAATACAAGGCGGTTTTTTCACCTGTGGATGTTCTCGAGGAATATACCCGCCCCGCAAGATTTATTGTTGGAGGAACCACGGTTGTCAAACCCGCCCTGAGCGACCCCGAACTGATGAACTTCCCCGGAGTCGGCACTCTTGAAGCTTTTAATACAGATGGCTTGCGTTCGCTGGTCCGCACGATCAAAGCCCCTAATATGATGGAAAAAACCCTGCGCTACCCCGGCCATATTGAAAAAATGCGGGTGTTGCGCGAAACCGGGTTCTTTTCAAAGGAAGAGATACAGGTAAAAGGCGTAAAAATCCGGCCTATCGATCTTACTTCAAACCTCCTGTTCCCCAGCTGGAAATTCACCGAAAATGATGTAGACATCACCGTGATGAAAGTGGTTGTGGAAGGCATCAAGGACAAGAAACGCACACGGTTTACCTGGGATCTTTTCGATCGCAAGGATGAAAAGACCGGTATCCATTCAATGGCCCGCACCACCGGTTACACCGCAACCGTGGCTTTGCGCATGATCGCCGATGGCGTATTCACGCAGAAAGGCGTAATTGTTCCCGAATACTTTGGAGCACATCCAAAATGCGTAGATTATTTACTCAAAGGTCTTCGCGAAAGAGGGGTCGTGTATAAAGAGAAGGTGGAGGAAATATAAAAAAGCGAAAAGCGAAAGGCGAAAGGCGAAAGGCGAAAAGCGAAAGGCGAAAAGCGAAAAGCGAAAAGCGAAAGGCGAAAGGCAAAAAGCGAAAAGCGAAAGGCAAAAAGCGAAAAGCGAAAGGCGAAATGCGAACCATTTCGCTACTTCGCTATTTAGAATTCATCCGTATCGATCACTGTCTTCTTTTTCTTCTTCTTCACTCCCTGGTTGGGTGAAGCGATGGCATTTTCCTCGTCACCGCAGTCAAAGTCAACTTCAAGTGGTTTCTTTGGGGGATCAAAATTCTTGTCCCTTATGATATGCAGGCTGGGATCGGCATATACCTGTTGCATATATAAGGCCCAAACGGGAAGGGCGGTATTGGCTCCCTGTCCGAGTGCCAGAGTACGGAAATGAGCGGAGCGGTCCTCGCAACCAACCCATACGCCACTTACCAGGTCGGGAGTAATTCCCATAAACCAGCCGTCGCTCTGGTTCTGAGTAGTACCTGTCTTGCCTGCGATCGGGTTGTCGAAACCGTACTTGTATCTAAGCCTTATGCCGGTTCCGTAAGTCACCACACCCTGCATCAGCTGAAGCATAAGATAAGCTGTTTCCTCGCTGATGGCTTCCTGTTTTTTTGGTTTGAATTCCTGGATAAGGTTACCATCCTTATCTTCAATTTTAGTTATGAAAATGGGTTCAGTGAAAACGCCTTTATCGGCAAAGGTGCTCATGGCGCCGACCATTTCGTAGAGGGAAATATCACATGAGCCAAGGGCAATTGAATATACCGCGGGGATGCTGCTCGTAACACCCATTTTATGGGCAAGAGCTACAACGGCGGCAGGGGAGTACTTACGGATTAGCTGACCTGAGATCCAGTTGTTCGAATTGGCCAGCGCCCATTTAAGTGTAACCTGTTCTCCCCGCCTTTCCTCACTGGTATTTTCGGGGGCCCATACGGTTCCGTTGTCAAGTTCGATCACCGGTTGAACATTGGGATAGCGCGAACAGGGCGATTCTCCTTCCTGCATGGCAAGGGTGTAAAGAAATGGTTTAAATGTACTGCCTACCTGGCGTTTGCTGAATTTTACATGGTCATACTGAAAATGCAGGTAGTCAATTCCTCCCACATAAGCTTTGACAAATCCTGTATGCGGGTCCATCGACATCAGTCCGCATTGCAGGAAAAACTTATAATACCGTATTGAATCGAAAGGAGTCATCATGGTATCCCTTTCGCCTTTCCAGGTAAACACCTTCATCCTGGTTTTTACCTTGAATTCATTGATGATCTCAGCTTCCTTATATCCCTGGGATTTCATGCTGGCATAGCGATCGGTGCGCCGCATGGCCGAAAGCAGCAGGCTGTTGATCTCTTTACGTTCATCTGCATTTTCAAAAACGAAGGGAGCGGTGGGAATGCCTTTCCAATGGGCATAAAAAGCAGGCTGGAGTTCTTTGCCGAGATACGCAGCTACAGCTTTTTCGGCATATTCCTGCATCTTGTAGTTAATGGTTGTATGTATCCGCAGGCCGTCACGGTAAAGACTGAATTCGCTTCCATCCTCTTTGATATGGGTATTACACCATTCTGTCAGGTATCCCCGAAGGTATTCCCTGAAGTAAGTGGCAAGGCCCGTGGTATGGTCCTGGAGGCGATAGTCTTCCATATTCAGAGGCACTGCACGCAGTGAATCATATTCGGTTTTCGTGAGGTAGTCGTACCTCTGCATCTGGGACAGGACTGTATTCCTGCGTTCAATGGCCCTGATCGGGTTCCGTACCGGGCTGAAGAAGGTCGGGGCTTTGAGAATACCTATGAGGAGTGCAGCTTCTTCAGGTTTAAGCTGATAGGGCTCTTTATTGAAATACGTCTTCGCAGCTGATTTAATGCCGAAGGATTGGCTCCCGAAATCCACCGTATTAAGATACATGGCAAGGATCTCTTCCTTAGAATAGTTGCGTTCCAGTTTGATAGCCGTAATCCATTCCTTGAATTTGATCATTACGGTTTCCATGAAAGTGCGGTTGGGTTTTCGGGGAAAGAGGTTCTTGGCCAGCTGCTGGGTGATGGTGCTTCCTCCTCCTTTTGATGTACCGGTTGCCACACCCCAGAAGACCCTGAAGATCGCCCTGAAGTCGATGCCTGAGTGTTCGTAAAAACGTGCGTCTTCAGTAGCTATCAGTGCGTTAATAACATTGGGAGAGAGTTCCTGGAAATGGGTATTGGAACGGTTCTCGAAATAATATTTTCCGAGGAGTTTGCCGTCTTCACTCAATATCTCCGTGGCAAGGCTGCTTTCCGGGTTTTCCAGTTCCCTGAATGTGGGCATGTTCCCGAAAACACCCAGTGCAACCATTACAAAGAATGAAGCAACAAAGATGATACTGGCGGTGTATGCGATCCAGAAGTATAAGATATATTTCTTCGGATTCACCTGTTTTTTTGGTTTTTCTCCGGTGTTTTGTAGAATACGAATATGATCTATCCCGCTCATAACTCGATTTCCAGGCCAACGTCCCTGATCCCTTTCAGTTCGCTGGTACGCATCGCCTGTTCAAATGTGAAGGCGTAATTCCCTTTTTGTCTGAACCTTACGGCTTTCTGGAACAAAAAGCGGTTGCTTTTGATGCTTCCCGAGCCCTTACCCAGCCAGCGACCGTCATAATCGGCCAGCTGGCATTCGACGGTATCACGTGCGATCCTGCCATCAGGGAAACGGGTATCAAGGAACATGTATATATTGGCAAACGGATAATTCACGTCATTCCTTAAATTGATGTAGAGAGAATACCGTTTTGCCGTATCGGAAATGTTTACGGAGAAAGCTACTTTTTCTTTAGAATTCCAGATTCCATCGGGGATGCGCTGCGTTTCGCGGTAGAAGCGGTTCATGTTGCAGGCAAGCAGCGCCAGGATCAGCGCAGGGACGAACAATAAGCCGGAAAAATTACCACGCATAGCTGGAGCAGATAGTTTAAAGATGATCGAAACGGGTCAGGTCATTTTCTCCACCAAGCCCGTTGTCAAACTCACGCTTTTGTTGAGTGACATTTGCGAAATCTTCCAGTTTCTCCGGTAAACGCCCGGCTTTGTTTTCTTCGATGATAAAAAGGGCGTTCTTAAGTGGGATGGCAAGCAAATTCTGCAGATCATTTACATAGGAGTACCATAGGATTTGCCCGAAGATATCGGATTTCTGGTGGATGGCATCCCCGTTCTTTAATTTCAGTCGGATCTCGGTATTAGGGAAATCACGGATGGCATCCAGATATGTATCGTATTCATAGGTAAGACAACACTTAAGTTTGCCGCACTGCCCGGCCAGTTTCTGTGGGTTAAGGGAGAGCTGCTGAACCCTTGCGGTGTTCGTTGAGACGGAGCAGAATTCGCTCATCCAGGTAGAGCAGCAAAGTTCCCTGCCGCAGGTTCCCAGTCCGCCAAGGCGGCTGGCTTCCTGCCGTGCGCCTATCTGGCGCATCTCTATCCTTACATGGAATTCCTCTGCAAGAACTTTAATAAGTTCGCGGAAATCAACCCTGTCATCCGCAGTATAATAAAAAATTGCTTTCGTATGATCTCCCTGGAATTCCACGTCATTGATCTTCATCTGCAGACCGAGATTATCGGCAATCTCCCTAGATCTGAACATGGTAAGGGATTCTGTTTCCACTGAGGAAACCCACTTCTCTATATCGGCAAGCCTGGCTCTGCGGTAGACTTTCCTGATCTCCTGTGAATTCGGGTCAATTCCTTTGTTCTTCAGTTGGAAGCGAATGAGTTCGCCGCTGATCGTGACAATCCCTATATCGTGGCCGGGTGATGCTTCAACTGCAACAATATCGCCGGCTTCCAGTTCTATGTCGGGAGGCACCCGAAAAAAATCCTTACGGCTGTTCTTGAACCTTACTTCAACGATATCGGGAACTTTGTACCCCGGCGGCAGCGGGATTGTTTTGATCCAGTCGTAAGAGTCGAATTTGCCACAGCGGTGCATGTAAGCACCGTTTTGTTTCTGATGAGGTTCAGGCGAATTACAGCAACCACGGGTCAGAAAAGGGTTCTTTGAAGAATCATAAGCAGAACCTCCGAATTCAAATTCAGGCTCGGCACCGGGTACGGTATCAGCCTGGGACTGCGTTGCCTCCGAATCCTGTTCCTTTTGAGGGAACTGGTCTTGAGTTTCTTCCATTCGCCTAATTTTCTGCTACAAAGGTACGAAATTCGGTTTAAAAAGGCGCAGTATTTTCAGGGAGAGGTCAAGGAAAAGCGCCGGGGCATATGCATTACGTTCCACATGGTAGATTGCGGTGTTGAAGAGCTCGTGGAATCCGGCCAGGCCGGCAGTGTTGATAGTCGGAGCAAATTTTTCCAGGAACTTAGCTTCTTCGGCGTCGGCGCTGACTCTGCCGGCCTGGCCGTAAACCACAGCCGGGCAAAGTTCAAGCATATGAAGGCTGTAATGCAGGAAAGCTTTTTGTTTTTCCCTTCCCGACTTAGCCATCTCGCCCGCGAAGCTGATCAGGTCAGGAACTCTCATCCCAGCACAGTTCCGCATCCAGGTTATAAACGTCTTAAAATACTGGTTTTCAATTGCATATTCATCTCTTCGGAGTATATCCCTATCGGGTGGAATTCTTACAAAAAGGCATCTCGACCTGATCGTGCTGATGATCTGGTCAGGATCTTCAGTCACCAGAAGGAAAAGTGTTTTCTCGGGCGGCTCCTCCATTATCTTCAGGATCTTCGGAGCGGCTGAATGAAAAAGCTTCTCCGCCATCCAGATAATCATGACCTTATATTCCGATTCGTAAGTTTTATAGCTGAGGGTTGAAATGATCTCGTTGCAGTCCTCGGCATTGATGATACCTTGTTTATTCTCAATACCAATGAAATCATACCAGTCCTGGAGGTTTACAGGAAATGGCCTTTGCAGGAAAAATTTTCTCCAGTCTTCAATAAACAGCTTGCTTTGTGGCTTTTTAGGGACTCTCCGGGTGGTCGCAACGGGATAAATAAAATGCAGGTCGGGGTGGATGAGTTTCTGGTACTTCAGGCAGGACGGGCAGGTACCACATGAGTCTGTTGAAGTAGCGAAATAGCGAGGTAGCGAGGTAGCGAAAGAGTCAGTAGCGAGGTAGCGAGGTAGCGAGGTAGCGAAAGAATCAGTAGCGAGGTAGCGAGGTGGCGAAGTAGCGAAATCATTAGATTCTGGCGTGGCAGGTAGTTTCAGGCGGTTTTTACAATTTATGTATTGAGCGTAAGCTATCGCCAGGGCAAGTTTAGCGGAGCTTTCCGGTCCGTAAAACAACTGTGCATGGCTCACCCTCTGGTCGGTAACCGTCCGGATAAGTTTTTCTTTTATAGCCTGCTGGCCGGGTATGTCCTGGAAGCGCATTTAGTCCGTGCAAATTCGACCGCTAAAATAAGCAAAGTGTAATTCATTTCACTGCATGAATATCTCCGGAATTATAAGACCGTGGTTAATCTCCAGTTTTTCAAGGTCATTTTCGGGGACAAGGATCCAGGATTTTACAGGGATATCCTTTTCGATTTTATCTTTTCTGCAGATGTAACAGACTTTTGAATCGATTTCATAAACGATGAAACGAATTATCGGAAGCATAGGGGATTTTATTACTTAATCCGCCATGCAGGGAAAAGTGATAGGAAAAATAAAAAAAAGCGAAATAGAGAAATAGCGAGAGCGCAGCATTTTGTAAAAGCGGCATATCAGGAGTTAAGCATTTCACACAAGCCGCATCAGGTGGAGCGCAGCGAACCGTAGCGGCGGTGTGAAGATGCGATCGATCAGTCCCAGGATGTTTTTGCACACATGAATTCAAGGTTCATGCGGGCAATGTTCGATCGCGAGATGCTTTTCGGGCATTCGGCTTCGCAGGCATAGGTATTCGTACAGTTTCCGAAGCCGAGTTCGTCCATCATTTTTACCATTTTCATGACCCTCACTTTAGCTTCTGGCCGGCCCTGGGGAAGCAAGGCAAACTGGGATACTTTCGCCGAGACAAACAGCATTGCAGAAGCATTTTTGCACGCCGCAACGCAGGCGCCGCAACCAATGCATGCGGCAGCGTCCATCGACAGTTCAGCAGCAGGTTTGGGGATCAGTATGTGGTTGGCTTCCATCGCACCGCCCGTATTCACAGCAATGTACCCGCCTTCCTGTATGATCTTGTCAAAGGCCGTTCGGTCAACCATCAGGTCTTTGATAACCGGGAATGGCTTCGCGCGCCAGGGTTCTATGGTAATGGTCTCCCCGTCTTTGAACTTTCTCATATGAAGCTGGCAGGCTGTAACGGCATCATCAGGTCCATGGGGGCGGCCGTTGATATACAGGCTGCACATCCCGCAGATACCTTCGCGGCAGTCGTGATCGAACACCACCGGTTCTTCATTTTTCCCGATCAGGCTTTCATTCAGGATATCGAGCATCTCCAGGAAAGAACAATTCGGGGAAATTCCTTCGAGCTTATAGGTCACGAATTTTCCCTTTGATTTGGCATCTTTCTGCCTCCAGATCTTGAGTGTTAGGTTCATAAGTGGATTATTTTATATAAAAGCCATGAGCCATAAGGCATGAGGCATGAGTCATGAGTTATTAATTTTAGGATTGTTTTCAATTTTCCTGATCAAGCTATTTAACATTTTACTGATTTCTTCATTCGAAACAAAAAGTGATTTCCAGTCATCATGATTAATGTAATTAAGTTCAAGAGCAATTGTCAATAAGGTATCAAGTTCATAAAGCGACCCTCTGGAAATTTTAAGAAACTGAGTATAGTTTTTTGAACTATCTCTTCCCCAGCCTTCTGCAATATTTGCCGAAATTGAAACCACTGCTCTTCTGCTTTGACTGATCAGCCCGAATTTTTCTTTGTCAGGAAAATTCTCAGTTATACTATATACAACCTTGGCATATTGAATTGCCTTTTTATATACCTCCAGATCATGATATGTAATAACTTTCTTCTTTTCCATCCCTAATCCCTTATGGCTCATGCCTCATGGCTCATGGCTCATGCCTCATGGCTCATGCCTCATGGCTCATGGCTCATGGCTCATGCCTCATGGCTCATGGCTCATGGCTCATGGCTCATGGCTCATGCCTCATGCCTCATGCCTCATGGCTCATGGCTATTTATAATTCCTTGCTTTCACTTCAGTTTCTTCATAAACCAGCTGTTCTTTGTGCAGCCTGAATTCACCTTCTTTCACATATTCCCATGCGGCTACATATTTGTAGTTCTCGTCGTCACGGAGGCATTCGCCTTCAGGGGTCTGGTATTCCTCCCTAAAATGACCTCCGCAGCTTTCATTGCGATTCAGTGCGTCAAGGGCCAGCAGTTCTCCCATTTCCAGGAAATCGGCTACACGGTTTGCTTTTTCAAGTTCCACGTTCATCTCGTCAGGTTTTCCAGGGATGCGCACATCGGTCCAGAACTTCTTGCGCAGATCCCTGATAAGGGCGATTCCACTGGTCAGGCCTTCCTTTGTACGTCCCATCCCTACATGTTCCCACATGATCTTTCCGAGTTCCTTATGGAAGTGGTCAACGCTCCTGGTCCCCTGAACAGACATCAGCTTGCTGATACGCTCCTGAACCCTCTTTTCAGCTTCTTCAAATTCCTTCTTGTCGGTAGACATCCTCTGTGTTTTGATCTCTGCGGATAAGTAGTTCTGCACCGTATAGGGAAGAACGAAATAACCGTCGGCCAGGCCCTGCATCAGGGCTGATGCCCCCAGCCGGTTTGCGCCATGATCGGAGAAGTTGGCTTCGCCGGCCACGAATAATCCGGTGACAGTCGACATCAGTTCATAGTCAACCCATAATCCGCCCATGGCGTAATGAACAGCAGGGAAGATCATCATCGGGTTTTCATATGGATTTTCATCGACTATCTTTTCATACATCTGGAAAAGGTTGCCGTAACGCTCTTCGATCACATGCTTTCCAAGCCTTGCAATGGATTCCTTGAAATCGAGGAATACAGCTAATCCGGTCGGGCCTACTCCAAACCCGGCATCACAGCGCTCCTTGGCAGCCCGGGAGGCAACGTCGCGGGGTACGAGGTTCCCAAAAGCCGGATACCTGCGTTCAAGGAAATAATCGCGGTCTTCTTCAGGAATATCGTTTGCTTTAAGCTTTCCCAGGCGGTTTTTCTCAGCATCTTCTTTTTTCTTAGGCACCCAGATACGGCCGTCATTCCTGAGGCTTTCGCTCATCAGGGTGAGTTTCGACTGGTAGTCGCCATGCACGGGTATACAGGTGGGGTGGATCTGGGTGAAGCAGGGATTGGCAAAATAAGCGCCTTGTTTCATAGCCTGCCAAAGGGCGCTTGTATTGCATCCCATGGCATTTGTCGAGAGATAGAATACATTCCCGTATCCTCCTGTAGCAAGGACCACTGCATGACCGAAATAACGTTCCAGTTTGCCTGTGATGAGGTCACGTGCTATGATGCCGCGGGCTTTGCCATCGACCATAACCAGGTCCATCATTTCATGGCGGTTGTACATCTTCACCATGCCCAGCTTGATCTGCCGGCTCAGGGCAGAATAGGCGCCCAAAAGAAGCTGCTGCCCCGTCTGACCGCGGGCAAAAAAGGTCCTTGAAACCTGCGCTCCGCCAAAGGAACGGTTTTCAAGCGATCCGCCGTATTCACGCGCAAAAGGAACACCCTGGGCCACACACTGATCAATGATCGCATTGCTCACTTCAGCAAGCCGGTATACATTGGCTTCACGGGCACGGTAATCCCCCCCCTTCAAAGTATCATAAAACAAACGGTAAACACTGTCGCCGTCGTTCGGGTAATTCTTTGCAGCATTGATGCCGCCCTGGGCAGCTATGCTGTGGGCGCGCCTGGGGCTGTCCTGGTAACAGAATATCTTTACATTGAAACCCAGTTCTCCAAACGAAGCTGCAGCGGAAGCGCCTGCAAGCCCGGTACCTACAACAATAATATCGAGTTTGCGCTTGTTCGACGGATTGACCAGGTTCTGGTGGGCCTTGTAATTGCTCCACTTCTGGGATACGGGCCCTTTCGGGATTTTTGAATTCAACTCAGCCATAAAGCCTAACGGATAAGTAAAAAGTAAATTGGAATGATGATAAAGCCTAAAGGAATAACGATGGAATAAATAATGCCGAACCACTCAATACATTTCGTGTATTTTGTGAAATTCAGCCCGAGGCTCTGAAAAGCAGCCTGGAAAGCATGGTTCAGGTGGAAGCCAAGCACGATAAACAGCACAATATATGACAGGGAATATGCCGGCAGACTAAACAGGTCAATTGCCCTCTGGTAAAAATTCGGATCCCCGTCGGCAAACCTGGGTCCCTCAACCCAGCCCAGCTTGATGGCATAAAAATTCATCAGGTGGATCAACAGGAAGATAAAGATGATGCCGCCGGTCCATATCATATACTTTGAAAGGAAAGGAGTTGTGCTTTTGTTGTTCACTGCATACCTTACCGGGCGCGACATCCAGTTCTGAACCTGGAGAATGATCCCAAGCAGAATGTGAAAAATGAAGCCGGCAAACAAAACCACTTCGAAGGTTTTCACGACATAGTTGGTGCCCATGAAATAAGCCGCGTCGTTAAACCACCTTCCGCCATCACTGCGCAGCAGGCAGAGGTTAATACTCACATGCACCACAAGGAAAATCAGAAGGAAAATCCCGAGTAATGCCATCCAGATCTTTTTCGTAATGGACGAGAAACGTAAAAATGAAGCGCTCATAAACCAGACTTAAAAATGTTTGTCAACCCGATGAAGTGAAAGGAATATATCGTTAATTTGTCGATAGAATTAACGACAGCAGAACAAAATTAGAAGATATTTATTTTAAAAAGGAATTAACATACAGTTTTTTTATAATTCAAAACCAGTCTAAATTATGTTTCCCTCAACAATTTACTCAGAAAGAAGAAAAAAGCTCCGCTCGGAACTTTCCGGCGGAATTGTATTGTTTTTAGGCAATACCGATGTAGCCTTCAATTATCCTGCAAACCAATACACCTTCAGGCAGGATAGTAATTTTTCCTATTTTTTCGGACTTGATCATCCCGATCTGGCCGGGCTGATGGATCTGGATGGTGGGAAAGACATCATTTTTGGAAATGATCTGGATATCGACGACATCATCTGGATGGGCCAACAGCCTTCCATTGCCGAACAGGCTGCCAAAGCCGGGGTCACAGTGACTTTCCCCCTGGTCGAACTCGCGGAATACATTGGTATGGCTGTAGCCAAGGGACGCAGGATCCATTTTGTGCCGACTTACCGTGCCGAAACCCGGGTTCAGCTTGCAGGCCTGCTTGCCAATGATCATCATAAAATACACGACCATGCATCTCACGATCTGATACGGGCCATTGTCAAGCTCCGAATGGTCAAGGATGAGCTTGAAGTGAAGGAGATCGAAAAGATGATCGATGTGGCTTATACTATGCATACCACTGCAATGAAAATGGCCATGCCCGGTGTTGTTGAGCAAAAGATAGCCGGAACCATCGAAGGCATAGCACTTGCCAACGCAGGCCCGGTGTCTTTCCCGGTAATCCTTACCGTTAACGGACAAACGCTTCACAACCATTATCACGGCAATGTCCTCAGCGAAGGCCGTATGATGGTGATTGATGCTGGTTGTGAGAACGAACTGCATTATGCTTCGGATATCACACGCACAGTTCCTGTTGGAGGGAAGTTTTCACAAAGGCAGAGGGAGATCTATGAAATTGTCCTTAAAGCCAATATGGAAGCGACAAAAGCCGTGAAACCGGGTGTACCGTTTAAAGATATTCATATCCTTGCAGCGACGGTGATCGCAAAAGGCCTTACCGCTCTCGGGCTGATGAAAGGAGATCCAAAAGAGGCCGTTGCAAATGGCGCACATACGCTTTTCTTTCCTCACGGGTTAGGCCATCCCCTTGGACTTGATGTTCATGATCTTGAAGGCATGGGTGAGAATTTTGTCGGGTATGACAGCGAGATCCAGAGAAGCAAGGAATTCGGACTTGGCTTCCTTCGTTTCGGCCGTAAGCTGCAGACCGGGTTTGTGATGACAATAGAACCAGGCATCTACTTCATTCCCGAACTTATAGGGATCTGGAAGAAAGAAAACAAAAATGCTGATTTCATCAATTACGATAAAGTGATGAGCTATCTCGACTTTGGCGGCATACGTATTGAAGATGATGTTCTGGTTACTGCGGATGGCGTAAGGGTTCTGGGCAGGCCAATACCGAAGACAGTTAGGGAGATAGAAGAAATTATGGGTAAATAATAAAAAAGCGAGTAGCGAAAAGCGAAATGAAAATCTCGAAATTTCGCCTTTCGCCTTTCACTTTTCGTCTTTGATTTTAACGTGCACCTACAAATACTATGACCTCATCATGGCAGCCTTCGTTACCGTGCTGCTGTGCTCCAACCTGATAGGAGCAGAGAAAGTCATTACAGTAGGGCCGATAACCTGCGGGGCAGGGATCCTGTTTTTCCCGATCTCTTATTTTTTCAATGATATCCTTACTGAAGTATACGGCTATGCCCGGTCCCGCAAGGTAGTCTGGGCAGGTTTCACTGCATTGATCTTTGCTTCAGTGATGGCTTCCGTCGTGGTGAACCTTCCACCCGCCTCAGGCTGGGTGCATCAGCATTCTTTCGAAGTGGTGTTCGGCCAGACACCCAGGGTTGTCATTGCTTCGATCACAGCCTTTTTCTGCGGCGAGCTCTCCAATTCCTACGTCCTTGCAAAAATGAAGGTTTGGACCAACGGGAAACACCTGTGGACACGCACGATAGGTTCAACTGTTGCCGGTGAAGCGGTGGATTCGCTGATCTTCTATCCCATGGCCTTCCTGGGGTTCTGGCCTACAAACCTGCTGATCACGGTCCTGCTTACAAACTATTCACTGAAAGTGCTCTGGGAAGTTTGTGCCACACCTGTAACCGGAGCAGGAAGCAAGCCGTTGGTGGGTCGCAGTAGTTTCGTAGCGGAGGGAGTAACCCCGATACTTCATCCTACCTGTAAAAATTCATCTCCGTTATATATTTCCATACTTTTTCGGGCAGGAAATACCGCATGTCGCGTCCTTCTTTGATGCCCTTGCGGATGAAAGAGGATGAAACAGTGATGAGAGGTGCATCAACCCTGATCAGGGAGGCATGGTGGTCGAACTGGCTGGGGGCGGAACCGGGACGGGGATAAATATAAATAGTATACTGGGAGAGAAGGGCTTCCCAGTTTTTCCATTTATGAATCGTCGGGAGATTATCGGAACCCAGTACAGGAATGAACCGTTTCCCGGGAAATTTTTCCGAAAGATAAGTGAGGGTATCTATTGTATAGGACGGCTTCGGAAGCTTGAACTCGATATTCGAAGATTTGAATCGCCTGTCGTCCTCAACCGCCATGTTTACCATCGTCAGCCGGTGATGGTCGGCAAGCAGGGTCGATTTTTCCTTGAGCGGATTATGGGGTGAGACTACAAACCACACCTGGTCCAGTCCGGCATATTCCACCATATAGGAAGCGATCATCAGGTGACCGTTATGGATGGGGTTGAAGGATCCGAAGAAAAGTCCGGTTTTAGCTTCTTCTTTCATGTTAAATCACCGTATAAGTTCCCTGCTCTCTTATGGGAAACCCGGATTCAATTAGTTTATTTCAAGAAATTTGATGATCTCTTTAACCGCGTCTGTGCAAGCTTTTCCAAGACTGTCATTGATGATCACAAGGTCGAATTTACCTGCATAACCAAGCTCAAACTCAGCTCTTGCAAGGCGACGGTGAAGCGTCTCTTCAGATTCGGTGCCCCTGTTTCTTAACCTGCTTTCAAGGACATCGAAGGAAGGGGGCTGAATATATACTGCCAGGGCGTTCGAACCGAAATACTTCTTCAGGCTTAGCCCGCCTTTGACATCCACATCGAAAACAGGGATCTGGCCTTCATTCCATATACGTTCCAGTTCGCTCTTCAGGGTGCCATAATAGCTCCCCTCGTAAACTTCCTCCCATTCCACGAAGTCATCATGCCGGATCTTTGCCCTGAACTCATCCGCCGACAAAAAATAATAATCTTTACCATGGACCTCGGATTCGCGTTTTGGCCGGCTGCAGGCTGATATAGAAAAGGCGAGCCGTGGAAGTTCGGCAAGGAGATGCTTGACAATGCTGGTTTTGCCGGCCCCTGAGGGGGCGCTGACGATAATGGCTTGACCGCTCATAAAATGTTCATCAGCTGTTCCTTGATCTTTTCCAGCTCATCTTTCATCTGGACCACGAGCTTCTGGATATCGGCCTGGTTGGCTTTTGATCCAAGAGTGTTGATTTCCCTGCCGATCTCCTGGGTGATAAAACCCAGTTTCTTTCCCTGGGAGGTCCCTTCATCCATGGTATCAAGAAAATATTCGCAATGCTTCTTCAGCCTGATTTTTTCTTCTGTAATGTCAAGACGTTCAAGGTAATAGATCATTTCCTGTTCAAAACGGTTCTGGTCTGGAGCTGAACCGTTAAAATCAGACTTATAATTGACAAAATCTCTGATCATCTTATCCCTGAGATCATTTATCCTTCGAAGTTCAAAAGGCTCAATATCAAAAAGATACTGAAGGATCAGGTTTATCCTTTTTGAAACATCCTCTCCAAGTATTTTTCCTTCGCCAATGCGGAATTCATCCACCAGGGCGAGAGTATGCTCAATCCCGGCACGCACGAGCAGCCAGTCACTTTCATTCAGTTCTTCCTTCGCCGACTGGATCACATCGGGCATTTTAAGGACCAGGGGCAGAAGACCTTCGGGACAATCCTCCTTAAGCTCATGCTGCAAGGCTTTGAGCTCGTCATAGTATTTCTTTGCCAGTTCGTGGTTGATGGATATGCCAGGTGTTTCGCTCACAGCCTCGGTACTGATGAACAGGTCAATTTTTCCGCGTTCAAGTTTCAGGCCGACCATGGCTCTCAGTTCTGCTTCTTTTTCCCGGAACATCAAAGGGAGTTTCAGCGCCATGTCAAACTGTTTGCTGTTCAGGCTTTTGACTTCAATGCTCAGCCTGCGGTTGCCGAACTCTGCCACGGCCTTACCATAGCCCGTCATCGATTTAATCATATTTGTCATTTTATCGGATGTAAATATACAAAATCCAAATTTTGCGCCAAAACCCGGAACCTTCCCTGTTTTTTACAGATTACTGCATGCTGAGATGTTTTTTGTATTTTTGTATGAGAAGCTTTGTTCTTCTGAGCCGTTGCATTGTGTTAGTTTAGCAAAGCAATTTGCATAAGCGGCCTTGGGTGAGGCGCAGCGAACCCCAGCCGCGGTGCAAGATTGCGACCGCAATCACAATAGCAGCGATGAAGGAAACAAAACAACCAACGATACAAAAATCATCCCGGCATGCAGTATCAGCTCATCGATGATACGTTTAAACTTTACAACCTGATGCTAACCGACATAGCTCAGGCTAAAGATTACATCCTGCTGGAAACATACAAGTTTGCTAACGACCATATGGGTAAGCGCTTCCGCGATGCCCTCACGAAAAAAGCAAAAGAAGGGGTCAAAGTTCGTATACTTATTGACTCCTGGGGCAAAGGTCCAATCAGTGAGGATTTTTTCACTGAACTAATCCATCATAACGGGGAACTGAAATTCTTTGAAAAAATAAAAATCAATTCCGACCTGTTCACCCGCGGCCACCGTCGCGATCACCGGAAAATCCTTGTGATCGATGATGCTGTATCATACCTGGGATCCGCTAATATAACTGGTTACAACCTGAACTGGAGAGAACTTTCACTGAGGATGGAAGGAGATATGGCCCTGGCTTTGAAGAAAGTATTCATGGAGACTTATGAGGCCTTCAATCCATATATTATTTCAAATAAACTTAACTTCACCCGGACGATATACCATGACAATTTCGAGATCATCAGGGACGTGCCTTCCCTGCCTTTGCAGAGAATTCGCAAGAAATACGTCCAGATGATCAGGCAGGCAAAAGAGTCGGTAGTTATAGAAACTCCTTATTTCCTTCCCGGGTACAATCTCAGGAAAGCCCTTACAGATTCAAGTAAGAGAAACGTTGAAGTGAAAATTATCATGCCCAGGAACTCTGACGTAAAGATGCTCGATATTCTCAGGAATAAATACTTGGGACTGCTGCATAAGAACAATGTGAAGATTTACTTTTACGGCCCTTATAACCTTCATGCCAAAATGCTCATGATCGATAACTCCCTGTTTTCGATCTCCTCGGCTAATTTTGATTACCGGAGTTTTCGCTTCCAGTATGAGATTGCGCTGATAGGGGACGAACAGGCCATTATTGACCAACTACAGGCCCATGTTGAAGAGACCTTAAGATCCTCCGAAGCTTTTAACTATGAGACCTGGGAGAAACGCTCCTGGATTGAGAAATTTTTCGAGTGGCTGCTGACCCCATTCCGCCATTTACTCTGAGCGGGAGCTTCTTTCTTTGCTGATATCAGCCGGTTTGATTTCCTTTCCCGAACCGCTGTTGACCAGGGCAACACCGCTGAAAATCAATACGGCTGCCAAAATTTTCGTTGAGGTGATGCTGCCGTTGCCTACTGTCAAAGATGCAGCTGAGGCAATAAAGGGCTGGAGATAAGTGTAATAGCTTACGATGCTGGGCATAACCCTTTCAAGAGCATAATTTATGAGGAAATAAGCCACGAAAGTATTCATGATGATCACGTAAAGGACCAGAAGCCAAACTGATGTGGAAATACCTGCAAAATTGATTTGCAGGGCGGGTTTGATCGAAAACGGCAAGATGAATATGAACCCGAATATGGAAACCCATTTTAATATGGTTGACGTTTTGTATTTCCCCGTCAAGGGTTTAATAAGGACCAGATAAAGCGCGTAGAAAATCATATTCATGATGATCATCAGATTGCCGTAAGCATGGTTCCCGCTAAAGCTCAGTCCGCTGCTGTAAAAGATCAATAAAAGCGCACCAGAGCTTCCGAGCAGAATACCCCCTGTTTTCCTGAACGTAACTTTTTCGCCGATGAGCAGGCTTGAAAAGATCAGGACCAGGATAGGGTTGATCACGTGCAGAATCGAGGCGTCCACAGGGGAAGTCAATGCCATACCTGCATAAAACAAAGTCTGGTTAAGCCCGAAACCAATAATTCCGAGAAAGGCAAGCATGACCAGGTCCTTTCTCGCAACCTTCTCATTGACAAATAGTTTCTGGAATATATAAAAACAGATCATGCCACCCGAAAGGCGCAGGAAAATCAATTGAAGCGGGGTGAACAGCCCGGTAAGAAGGTATTTGGAGATTGCATAATTAATCCCCCAGATAAATGCTGTCGCCAGCAAGGCCATGTGGGCGCGCTGATTCTGGGAGGGGGCTTGCATACAGGGAGCAAAGATACGTAATTAGGGGTTAGGGAATAGGGATTAGGTGTAAGTTCTTTCACCCATTCCCCACTCCCCAACCCCT